>Ga0209611_10001776_pt1 | contig 37382 bp, 29 predicted proteins | sample S1TSphgellanicum_3_FD_187693 | JGI IMG/M metagenome (GOLD analysis project Ga0209611, IMG submission 187693) | Host-associated microbial communities from peat moss isolated from Minnesota, USA - S1T2_Fc - Sphagnum magellanicum MG (SPAdes) (version 2) | ecosystem: Host-associated > Plants > Peat...
TCTTCAAAGATGTTTGTTTTAATATGTGTGTGTGTGTTTCTAAAAAAACTAATTTTTCATAAGAACTTTGAACTTAAGCCCACTTTGACTAGAACAATATTATGATTGGTGATTTTAGAGGAGGTTCAAATACTTGACCCAAATGAACAAGGGCCCACTAGTTGTTTTGATATGATATTGAAATTTCCAATGTAGGAAGAAAAATGCATTGAATTACTATGGAATATTTGCTAGAGTTAATATGTGACATCAAATGTTTATGATTTTGTGTCATGAATGTAATTCTTCCCCAATTGATGATTATATAAAGCACAAGTTATATGAACCTCACTAAGATTACTTCTTTCTCAATTGTGATTTCCATTGTGCAATTTACCCATGGGCTTGTTGAAATACACAAATCACAAATTTTTTTGATTGTTCTTTATTCACCTTAAAGAACCAGCACCCAATATATCAAAGTTATGATTCCTTTTCTATTATGTTGCAAATAAACCATAAGAATCAATATTATCTACTTTATCATGCCAACAACCAATAATGCAATAATATTTTTGAACTTGACAAATACTTATGCATTTTCTGGTCAATAAGGCCATCAAAGAAAAAAAAAACCATAGAACTGTACTAAGTGATATATTAGGTGGTTCTTAAAGTTGGTATTTGATATCAATCTTTATGCATAACATGTGGTTAACACCCAAAAAAAAAGGGTTAATTGGTAATCGGGATATTAATTAGTCAAATTGACGAAAACAATGAAGGTATTTACAATTTATTGTGCACAAAAATAAACCTAACAATGTAATTTTTTTGGTATCCTTGTGGATTGTGTTATGTCAAATGGTTTTTGAATTTTGTGAAAAGGTATTAATTATATTATTATGTAATCAAGTTTGGTATGATCAAGATATTATTTGAAAATTTGATATTTTGCACCAAATAGGGGACTTTTAAATGTGCATGACCTCTAGTGTAACAATCCATAAAGAACTTGTAAATGGACTTATCATATTCATATTTTGTAATGAAATAATAGCTTCTCTCTAAAATTGATAAATGTTATCAAAATAAAAGTTTCCAAACAATTTCAACATGGCATGGAAGTTTTATGAACTTTTAAAAGCATTAGAATTTTTTTTTTAAATGACAAAGTTCATTATGACATGATTTTTGTGGAGTTCATATATATGTTTTCCTAAAACACCCTATATTACAATGTATTGAAGATTGTTCATTAAGTTGCTTTTTGGAAAAGATGATTATTTTGCGAAGAACTTAGGCATCCAACATATTTATGCTTCTAGCATGATCCAAATTCACAACAAGAGGGTAGTTTTAGAGAATTTTCCTTTGCCAAAATTGGTTCACCATAAGTTGCAAATATCATTGATTATAGTTGAGTCTAAAATTTTGAGTTGTTATTGATACCCTATGTGGTGTAAAAAATAAGAAAAACCTACCTAGCTAGTTCTGAAAAAAAAGTAATAACCATTCAACATTGGTTTGAAGCAATGTCTTTTTAAAGTGCATTGAAGTGATAAATGCTAGTTTGAAGGTGTTGAACTAGTAGTGTCATTTGTTCATGGTTTTGAAAAGAGCCATTGTGAATTTTTAAAAGTTTTGATACCTCCTCTCAGTTTTAGTCCTAGAAGAGTTTTGAGTTTGATGGAGTAAAGTGATTAAGCAAAGACCTTCCAAATTCATAAACCTTTGGATTTGGTGCTATTCAAAAGAATTCCAAAGTTGGTTTTGAAATTGAATTTCATTCCACCTAAATTCTGTTGGAGATTGTGTAGTACCAATGTTGTATCAATTAAAAAATCGCTGGTGGATTAAGACGTATAACATTCTTGCTACTTTTTTCACATAAACAATCAAACTTGGATAAAGGATTTCAATAATGTCCAGGTTTTGGTTTGAACAAAAGGTAGGTGTAACCACAATCAAGGAGCCAAGAAGGGCATTAGCTCTAGTGAAAACTGCAAACAACTGTAAATATACTTATGTTTTGCTATTTAAACATCATGGTAACCATGAGAAGACTAATATTAGTGTTGGTAAATTGAAATTTTAAATGCATTTATTTCAATCTTAGTATTTGATTTTAGTTAAAGACTTTGAAAGTGTGTGATTCTGTTTTATTTTATAATGGGCCCCTTAATTTCTTTATACAAAAGTCCTTCCCCCATACATTCTTCTCTTGTTTCAAATACCAACAATATTTAAATGAAGCTAATTTCTTATCAAGCTATGAGGCGATTGTGAGGCAAAGTTGTAAATTACAATTACAAAAATGAACTATGAATTAATATATTTTAATATGATTTAAAAAATTTCATCATTTAGAAAATGAGATAGGAACATGCATATTTTCAAAATCCATCATTTTTCAACATTAATTATTACACAAGTGATGTTCATTATTGGTCAATCTCTGACATATTTTTAACAAGTTGCAAAGGAAAATTGATTAAAAGAAATGTTTTCTTATGAAAAAGTTATTTTGGGGCAAAAGGACCTCATGGTCCTTGCAATTAACTAGTCATGCTGTTAACTAAGTTGTATGGAGATTTCTTTTTTGGAAAGGAAAAAAAGAACGATCTTTAATCTAAATTTCACCTGTTGCCAAAGCAGAAGGTTCAGTTGGAGGAGCTTAATTTCCATGGGTCATGATGCTCTTGATGTGTTGAAATGCTTTTGGAAGCGATCGAAAATATATATTTTCATCCCTCCATCACATTTCAAAGCATGCTTGAGAGGAAAGGGATACATGACTGCCACCAACAACTAAGCTGTAAACAACTTTGTAGACAACTTCATGACCATAAAGAATGCCACAGAGCCTACTATGCTATTTTGTCCTTAAATTTCAATGTCAACATGCAGAAGCCATCCCATCCCTTGCAGCCCAGTGTCTAAGGGAGTTCTTAAATTTATTCTGGGACAGCCCACATTTGCTAGTGCCAAATATTCTTGGAATATATCCCAAGCAGCTCAGGTATGAAGTTAGAGAGTAAGGGTCTCTTTCCATTAGGTTTCTCTGATCACATATTCTGCTTCAGCAGCAACAGCTCCTCATTACATTTGTTTCACCTAACTGTGCTCACAATCACCTCCTAATTTTACAAGTCAAGCATTGATCAAGTGCAAAGAGTTGTGAGTTAACCTGTGAATCATCACAAGTTGACATTCGTTATCTTCTTTATTGGATCATATGTTCTGTGCATTCCTTACAAAGTTCCTTACATATGAAATGTTCCCAATGTTCTTAACATTAAGTACTCATAGATTTCAGGCCGAGTGGTGGTGCTCTTCAATGAAAAGTGCCTCTCAATGCAGAAAGCAATATGGCTCCATTTTAACGACTTTCCATTAGGATGCTGTGATTGCAGCATACTATGTGTAACTATGATCACAGTAGTCTAATGGAAAGAGGGCCTTACTTAGGTCCATACAGCATGTCACTCAATACAGTTTGCTACGTCAATGCACTATGCCTCTTCAATAGACATACAGGCACACATCCACTTCATAATAGTGACACCCCGTTTTTTAATCACATAATAAACAATATCAAGCACATATGTTGGCTTCATTGTAGCCAAGTTGCACAATTGTAAAACACTCCGAGGTTTTTTTCTTTGTATTTGAAAGCATCTCCCTACATGGAGGATGCTTTCATCAATTGAATGGACCTTCTGCCATTCGCGTGCAAACCTTGGGCATTCAAATGAAAGCCATTAAATTGTAGGTTACGGTGGTGACGGCCTGCTCCTGTGGGTTTCCCTTAGTTTTTTGGGCCTATACCCTTGGGCTATTGCCCTCAAGGCTATGTCACTCAAATTAGGGGAGGCCCTGGGGAGCAGTCCTTCCCCCCTATACATTTTTTTTAAATTGCTTTTGGGTGCGGAAGATTGTTTGAGCTTAGTGGTCAATTAGCTGCCTAACCAGTTTCCTCTATGTGTGGTGAAGTTTGGTTCAAACTGTTATCATGTGGTTATTTGAACTAGTCTTATAGGTAGAAGTAGTTCTTGTACCTCTTTGTCAAGCAATTGGAGAAATTTTCTAAGTGTGTTTGGAATGCACCTTATACCCATGAATGTCTCTCTTAGAAGAGGGATCTTACTCCTTAGTATTTAGGAGTGGAAGGTGCCACCCATTCTTTAAAGGTGTAAGATCTCGCCAACTCCTATATTGCCTTGTGAACTGCATATATTTATACTTACCACGAGGTTCCTTTTGTGCTCTACAATGGGTAAGGTCCATGGGTGTTGGGTTGGGGACATTCCCAAATCATCCTAGGCCCCTTATTTCCCTCACCTTGAGGCTTGACGCTACACATACATAATAACCTCACCTTATTTCATGACTGACAAGTCCTTGCACAAGGTGGGCCCTCCCACATGTACGCAAGCTTGTACAATGAGAGATTATGCTATGATATATGAAATATTGTTACACCATGAGTCTTAACCAGGGTTTTTTTTTGGTGCGTGGAGTTTCACCAAATCTGGGAGGGAGGGTTTCTGCCTAAAGGCAACATGGAGCCAATCAGGTGAAGTACAATGGGAGATTATGCTATGATATATGAAATATTGTTACACCATGAGTGTTGTTAACCAGGGTTATTTTTTGTGTGTGGAGTTTCACCAAAGTGGGGACGGAGGGTTTCTGCCTCAAGGACATTATCAGCCTCAAGGGGTTTACAATTAATTCTACTTGGGAGCAGGTTTGAAAAGTGCATGAGGCGAGAAGTGGGCCCTAGAAGTAGTAATTGGGTAGGAAATCAAAAATGAATACAGTCTCATAGTCTAGTAAGAGCCAATAATGAGCTGAAAGCCAAGCAGGTGCTTCACGACCTTGTATTCATCTTTCTGAAAAGCCTACTAGGACTTGCTTCAATAGAGAAAGACAATATAATGACTCTCATTGCACTGGATAAATTGTTAGGTTGGGCTGTTCGCTATGTGCACAATTTGCTAGTTTCCCATTATGTTCCCAATATCACCATACTTTTTGTCCCATATCCTTTACCTGAAATTGCCCTCCCCCTCCCCCCAACTATATATTACATGGGCCAAAAAATATGCATCCTATCTTTCAATATAATCTTTTGTTTTGGGGAGTCTCCAAATTTTCAGGATTTTGTGTGATGGGCTTGTACCACTGACTAGGGATAAAAAATACTAAATATTAATATTATGGCGATGGGATAGATGATGGGTAAGTATGGAAATAAATAATTTGATTTATGAGCTTCACCTCAAAGATCTTTGACTAGGTTTAAACTCATAAATATTTTACTTAGCTATTTTGGGTTAGGCATGATTCAAATGAATCATGTGTACTTCATTAAATCCTAGGGAATGAGATTCTAAATAATTTAATGACTTGTTCATAAGAAGGATGATAAATTTAGAAAAATCATATGCGGTATAATATTATTGGTTTGTAATTGACGAATGAAAATGTATGATAGATGTAGATGAATAGAGCCAATAATTGTTTTTTGGGGGAATATCTAAGGGGTTGTGAATGAATTTTTAGACTCATATTTTTCTTTTCATAAATTTTTTTGTTGTTATTTTATCTTAAGCCTTGTGATAATTATTTTGTCTAACAAATTTATACCACATTAAATGTATGTGTCCTTTTGATTATAAAAGTGTTCATAAGAACAAAGGTATGTGTCTTTGGTGAATGATTTTTGTTAATAATAAATACATCCTTAAATGCATGTGATGAGCTCCTCAATGAATGTAACCCATATAAGGACCAAGATTTAGTTGTGTTGGTGATCCTAGGTCAAAAATATGTAAGTTTCATCTTTTATATTTTTCAAGTGTTTTGTCTGATGTGTGAGACTTTAGCTATTCAACCTACCTATGTGATGGTAAGGATTTAATTTTAAATTAATCCTCGTAAGTGTAGACCTTTCTAGTCTATCAGCGCAAAATGACTCAATGCAAACAAAAAAAAGGGGGGGGTTGAACTTGGAGGCCCATCAAATTAATTTGAATAAGTACCAAAATTTGAATGTATGGAAGTACCAAAAAGGGTGTTGAACAAAGTTTTAAAAATATTCTCTAGGCAAGCAATGAGGTGACTCATTATGAATAAAACATACCTTATTTTTGTTTCTTTTGGGTTTGGAGGAGGGGGTGGAGGGAAGATTTTTGGTATAGCGGTTTTGTTCCCTTGCATGTTCTTGAATTTTATTCACATTTTCAAAATGTGCCCAATAAGTTTCCAATGTTCTTTATGTATCCTTTTTCTTACTCCATATGATTTGTCAACTATTCCCTTTGTTATCATCCCCAACATTCCCATGCAAACCCCATGGTGGTCCCAAATAGCTCCACATTTTATTCCATATTCCTTGCCCAAAATCCTACTCTTTTAGCAATATACACACAAGAGCCAAACCTAAAGGACCAATAATTCTACTGTGGGTGTATCCAAGAGTGTCCAAAAGCTTGAAACCCTTATTGGTGGGGGGGGGGGGGGGGGGTGGTTAGGGTTTAGGCCAATGAAAGAGGGTTCACGAGAACATGACGTTCTGAACTTTGGAGGCACCCCCATACCTAATCAGCAGCAGCAGGAATCACAACAGTAACAACTGAGGAATTCTGAACAGGAAATAAAGTGCATGAGGGCGAGAACTGGCCCATATATAGAAGAGTAGTAATGGAGAAGGAAATGAAACTGAATACATGTCTCATAGTCCAGTTAAGAGCCAATAAAGAGATGAAAGCCAAGCAAGTGCTTCACTGCCTTGTATCTACTACCTACTACTACCTATCCATCTTTCCCAAATGCCTAATAGGACTTGGTTCAAGAGAGAAGACAATATAATATAATGACAACTTCTTGACTCTTCCTTCCACTGAATAAATTATTAGGTTGTGGCTGTTTGCTATGGGCACAACCTTTTTTGCAAACCTGAAACACTGGCAAACCTATCTCATGCATATTATGGAGCTCCAGGGCTGCTTGCTTGCTTGCTTGCACCTCCAGTTGTGGCAGGGGTACTTTACTCCACCCACCCACCTACCCACCCACGCACCCACCAAGGGATCTATCATAGTGAAAATGCTTTAGAATGCTTTGGGATGGTTTAGGATGCTTGGCTGTTGGGCATTGTCTCGTGCATTTGTTAAGGATTCCAAAATTTCATGCCATCAAATTCGTTATTGCTTGGATATGGGATTCTTGAGTTTTTGGTCATTATTAGGAAATTGGGTCTGTAATTAATTCATTAGCCCAATCCACTATGGAGGTCTTAAAAGTGAATCATGATCACTCCACCTTGCATGCAATCCCACCTTTTTATCTACCTTACTTTTTGGTGAATGGAGGGGGAAGCCTTTGCAAAATATGGCTACTAGTGGCATTGTATCATTGTGAATAGTATAGGATTATTTTGTCATATTGATGATTTTATCATACGTTTGTGGCATTTGAATAGAATATATATTACACTTTGTACAAAGTTCAATGTAATGCACAAAATGAACCACCATATCTACCGTGCAACTACCTTATCATTTTGTGCATTACATTGAACTTTGTACAAAGTGTAGTATATACTCTATTCAAATGCCACAAACGTATGATAAAATCATCAATATGGCAAAATAATGCCACAAAAAAGGTTTGATACAACTACCATGCAAAAAAGTTTGATGTCATAATGATCTAGCAAAAAAAAAATGTAAACATACAAAATGTGGGTTAAATTTAGTAGTACTTAGCCTAGTTAGACACTAATTCATTAGTTTTTGAAATTGCAAAAAAAATTGATAAATACTTGTCCACCATGTCAAAAATCTGAAAGAAACTCTCAAGCTTTCTAGCTACAATATTTAGTATAATGTTGGATTCTAAAATATTATTAGTTTTACTACCAAACATAAATTTTTAAAATATTTTATTGAGCACATTTATACAAAACTAGGCTAGGTATAATGATAGTTCAAAATGAAAATAGTCAAATTCAATTTGGATAAGAAAAAAATTTCTTCCTTTAATGTTAAACATTAGTGTGTAGAAGCTTTTATGAAATGAAAATAAATTGGGAATTCTTTTTTTTTTATTAAAGTCCAACTCTCAATATAATTTATCTATATGATTTCATATAAATTATCTAAACTTGGCAATTGCACCCCCATGACATTGATCTTGATGTTTTTACTAGGTTCCTAAATAAACCAATGTTGGGTGGTTCTCACTTGTTTTTTGAAACTACTAGTTTTGGTTCTTACACAAGTTTTAAAAAATTGGCCAAATTCTCTTTAAAAGATTGATGTTGTGATATCTACCTTAGTTTTTAGATCAATGCCCAAAGTAAAAGAATTATATATTTTCAAGTAAGCTATTTGTATTATCAATGAAAACTATCAATTCTTAGTTAAATTATCAAATGATGAGGTTTAAACCTAACAGAAATTCCACTAGTTGACAAGCCTTCATTTGTGAGAGGTTTATGAAAATTTTTAAATCTAAAAAAATTATCTTGTCTTGAAAAAGGTTTTTTCAAAACTAGACAATCTTTTTAAATGAAAGAGACTAGTTTGTGATAATTGCCCAACATTGGAAGAAGGCATGTATTTACTATCAAGCACACCTAGAGGGGAAGGCATTAGAAAAAAAATCCATTTGTGAGGCTTGTAAGGCTCTAACCTAGGAAGTTTTTGAGCAAACCCATGCCCTTCAAGCACATGCATAAGTTCATTTCATTTTGATACAAGGGCACAAATAATAGATATGAAACAGGTGATCATGTTTACCAAAAATGAACCTAGGTATGTGCATAAAAGGACATGGTCATAATTCAGATCATTTTCAAGCAAAAAAACACATCTTGTGTGAATGTGAAAGTGTCACACACAATTTGCAAAAAATGTTTTCTTTTAACAAAACGTTTGTGTACATTTTAATCTTACTCCAATAACTAACTTTTAACTATCAAAGTTATTGGCTAGATAAATGTAGTATTATGGCCTTTAAGTGATGAAACAAATCCACCATGTTGGACTCATTGATGGCATAAGAAATGTTCATTGACATAGTCCACCAATTGCTTTGAGTTGTGACTTGGTGGTGGTTGCAAAGTGCTCTTTTAAACTCTCCAAGAATACAACAAAAAGTGAAAACATGCAAAGCAATCACACATTCAAGATCTCTCAAATATTTGATGTTGCATAGAATTTCACTCAACACAATTACATAAGCTTTTTGGAGTATTTTGTAACCCAAACAACTCCTCATCAAACATTAGACCGGCATAGAGATATTGACACATAAGTAGATTCTTAAATCAAACTTTTAGACACATCAAACATCAAACTTGCATTCAACTTTATCAAACACAAACCCACATTCAATAAAACTAAAGTAGTTGCATTCAACTTCACACAAACTTACATTCAACCTCGCAACAAAACATTTCATAAGAAATCTATCGTAAATTTCGCACAAACTTGCATCTAACTTCAATCACATCCTTAATAAACCTTTAATCTTAATTGATTGCAAAATGGAAACTTTAGTAGAAACACACACTTCAACATTGACATAAAAAAAAAATGACACCAAGGACACATAAACAAAAAATTTAAACTTCAAGTGCAACATTGATAACACATAGACCTCAAAGTCAACATTAACAAGCCATAGACCTCACAAGTAACATTGACACTTAACACTACACATATCTATACGCTTTGACCTATTAAGTGAAGTTCTAAAAAATTAAAAGATGTTTCACATGTTTTGCCTTTGCTCACCATTGAAGCACATTACCCCTTAAGGTTAAGGTACTTGCAGCCAACATATCACAAAAACACAACACAATTGAAGCATTATGACCATTAAAGTTTGCTTTAAAGTACTTGCAATCAACAATCATAAAAACACAACACCAAGAAAAAATGCAGTTAGGTATCTCCCTTGTTGTTATTGATAATATTAATTGTAGTTGCAATTATTTTAGAATGTACACCCTTCAATAGCACTAACTATTAGTTTTTTTCAAATAATTGAAATTTGCAATGAAGTTTTCATTTTCTAAAACCATACCATCTTCAATATTAAGGTATTCTTCAATGGATTTAAGCCCATTTGCAAACCCAAATCTAGGATCATTTAGCTGGTTCTTCATAATTTAAACAAATTATTTAAATTCCTAATCCCAATTTTACAACCTTTCAAGCTTGTGATGAAAATTGCAATATTAATAATATTTTTCAATCTCAATTTGTGAACAAAAAATGCCCATGATTTGACGAACAAGATATGATAGATTGGGAAATTGTTCATGGTTTACCCACCAATTCAAAGGGTCTTGAATGGATCTATAGGCATTACAATTTCAAAGGAGATAAATTAGCTTTGATGAGTCCCAATATAACTTCTTCAATAAAAATAAATGACCCAAATACACCCAATTCAAGCACAACAAAACTAACAGGTTCAATATTGATAGAATGGGTGTTAAAGCTTTGTAAATAGTTAATAACATTGGCAAAAGAACTTCACAATCATATTCGACAACAATTTGCACAACTAATTCAAGGTTCACATAATCTTGGATGAGTTAAAATTTTTGAATCATGGGTCAAGCATAAAACTAGCATATTTTGAATGATGTGCTTCTAAAATAATGATCCCCATGATAAACCCTAGGTTAAAACCAAGTTGGGATGCTTGGGAAATGTTTAAGGCAACCAATATTTGTGTTGTTTGGTTACTTTAAACCTTATGGTGATAAAAAATTATGTTTAGTTGCCAAAGTCTCACAATAATTGAAAAACAATTTGGGTGGTGAATGAAAATTTCATAGGTGCTGACTGAAATTTTAAATCATCGGATCAATGATGGTGATCAAGCCATTGCCAATTGGATGATTGAAATTTTTTGGGCAATGATCAAATTTTTTTGGGGTAATGATGAAAAACATTTTCTAGGACAGATGTTGTGACAATTGATGCAAAATGGGCACGTTATGTCATTTCTGAAAACCCTAACCTATATTATCCCATTCATAGTGTAATCAAAGTGCCCATTAAAATACACATGGTTATCGCATTAAAAATTGCATATTGGGGCATATTCACAATCAAGGCACCCAAAAGGACAATATAACGAAGAAAGACGATTTTTTCCCAATGAATTCCCGGCAGTCAGGGCACTGGATACCAGGGTGCATACCTTGGTTCATACCCGCCTCTGACCTTGATACCTGGCCAACACTGCAATAAACTCTTCATGGGACACACCCTCATCATAAAGACATGGTCCGATTTGTTTAGTGTAATTAGAAGGCATTTTAGAGTTATCCGTAAAGTAACCCTCTCTTCACCCCGTCTTTGGGCCTCCTTTCACCTCCTATCCCCTCTTTCAGTGGTATTCGCTGAGTAAAGGCATTTTAACAAATTCCAGGATGAAATGCTGATACTCAGCATAAAATGCACAAGGGTCGAGACTAATTACAGTAGTTGTACAGTTAGGAGCAGTGAAAATATATGTAGCAGTAGTGGAGGCGCTCAGGAAAATGGAAAGACAGGATGAAACTCAGTTTACCGCCAAAATTGATGGTTTTCTGAGTTTCATCCCCCGTTCAACGCTAATGTACTTGTTGGCAGGTTCTTTTTGAATCTCACCCTGTGTACGACCAAAACTCAGGGTTCTGGTGCTGTGTTTTTCTTACTTTACGGATAACTCTAATGTCCAGCATATTTTTCCCTCCGTCGTTTGGGGGTGTTATAAAAGTTCATTTTTAATGGCCATTCCATTTTTCCCCCTTTTTTGGCTTTCCCTCCATAAGACCTGGTGAGTGCAAGGGGTAGAAAAAATCAGAGGAGGTCTTAACACTTGGTAAAGCCTGTGGCCTGGGACTAGGTAAAGACCCCTACACAAAATGAAACACGAGCTTTTGTCTCACTATAAGTTATTACCATCATCATGAATACCATACGAATGTCACACATGATTTTGTCTCACTACATTGTCTTGCTTGCAATGCTCTTCTCCATTTTTAACTGACACAAAAGTGACCCATAATAGTAACGTGGATTGCATAGAGTGTCATCTTTATATCTCCAAGAGCTTTTTAGCACTTGGGTCCCCCCTTTTAAACTGACACCCCCATAATAATTGATGACATAACACAAATATTCCTTGCTTAGTTTTTCCCCCTTCCCCACTCCAGCTCAAGGCACCTATTATGCTCCCCAAAAGGGAAATGGGTGTAAAAGAATGAACGGGGTTTCATTGAGAAATGAATTATATAATACTAAAGGTGTGAAATACATGAGGGCTGTGGCCATTATACTTACATTATTCTTCTTTAGCTTTGAATTTTAATTTACACTTCACGTTACATTACTTGTAATTGACACAAAATGTATTCACTTTACCACTTAACTAAGTCAAAATTGCAACCAACGGAACCAAATATAATTGCACAATGAAATCAATTAAAAGAAATAATTAAGAAATAGAATAAAATAAAAATTATTTTTCAAATGAATGAAATATAAAATAATTTGCCTTGCCTTCAATCCGTTTAATCTAGTTCTCCTTCTAACTTCCTAAGTACATTTTTATAAAAGTGTTTGAACCAGCGTTTTGCTGTATTTTCTTTTTAGGAAAACCTCGAGTCTAATTTTGAGACTGAAAATTTTATTTGGAGATTTTTCAGTTGTGGGGTTTGAGCCTGATTCTTGTAAAATTTCAAAACCTTTTGTTTCAGTTCTACAACATTTTTTCAAACTCAAGAACCTAGTTCAAAAATTGAGTCTAATTTTATGTACACATTACACATTTTTCAATGCTAGAGATTGTATGAGTACAATATTTCACTACAAATTACACAACAGTCTATATAGATACAAAGTTCAACAATTAATTAAAATTAAAATTTAACTATAAAATTTAAGTTACTTATCAATTTTTTTTTTAAAAATCAACTTTCTTACCCAAAAATTGTGAACTTATGGTCAAGATTTTTTTCCACAGTTCTAGTCTTAATTCCAAACTTGCAAAAAAGACTAGTACCCCGGGTTTGGTTCTTGTGCCTGTTTCAACAAAAAAAAAGAAGGTGTCAAGTCATGTCTGAGTCACAAGTACCTAGACTTGAACCCTAGTAATAACCCTGCCAATTGGACACCGTTACAACATTGGTTTGAACATCACCTCTTTTTTACCATAAGTTCCAAGTTACTTTTAGCAATAAGGTGTTGTAGACGAAAGTTAATGCATAGTGGGTGTCTAGTTGTGTAATGTGGTGGCCCAACAAATGATATCCATATGGAGGAAAAACATTGAAAAAAAAAACTTGTATCATTATTTATAAATAATAAGGGAGTTGGGTGTTGCATTAATAGATTGTGCAAATCAATTCTAGTCATTTCAGAAGCAAGGAGGATATGGTGATAATTCACATATGAGGAGGTTCCCATGCTTCTACGGAAGATTGCACAGTGTGAAGAACTTCTACAAATCTTCCCAACAACTTTCTAGATTGAGCTTTACAGGATTGTATGTTTCCAATGATTGGGTGGTGAATTTTTTTTGGGTTTGCTTGCAGGTACTATTTTGAACATGCACAGTTTGTCTTAGTAATTTTGTTTTTGGGTTTATTGTTGGTGATCATGGACATGGTATTTTTCTAAGAGCATTATTTAGACAAATTTTAGTACACAACTAGTGTGGCCTGTGCCGTTGGCCCAAGTGTGAACCCATTACAAAATAGGGAAATTCAACATGTGAACATTGTTTTGCAATGTATGTATCAATTTTTTGAACAATCAAATATGAAAGGAACTCATGCTTGAATTGAATGGTAAGCCGTCAAGTGTTACCACATTCTCAACTGATTTTTCCTTCCAAAACCTGATTTTTTTGGAATTTATTTCAAATTTCAGCAACAGAAATCACTTAAAAATCAATATCTCCCACATTAGAGATCCAAGTCTTACCAAATAAATTCCATTAAATCCTGCTCATCAAGATCTTTCCAACAAGACCAAAGGCACATTCCAATTCCTCTGAAATTTTCAGTGAAGAAATCATTCAATATTCAAGAACTTTTGCACCGCAAGTCCAAACATCATGGAACCAAGCCCAGGCACCCACCCTTGTCGAGAGCTTTCCAAAGACACAAAGAACACAATCTGAAGAATCTGAAGAATCCCAGTTCGGTGGATCTCATAACTACGAAACAAAACAAACTACCTTCTTTCATAGATAGATCTAGCAACAAAAAAAATTCCCCCACTGTCCTCTGGCATGTAGTTACATTGTACACAAACTCAAGGGTACAAAGTGCCAGTTGCCAAAATGGAAGAAGTTGAAGGGTGGACAATAAGTTACCCCTAGTTTAGAATAGGTACCCACCCTCTTAGAAAGGGTTTCTAGGGCCAATAAGATTCCTTATTTGTTCACATACCTTAGAGTTTAGGAAATTCTAGATACAATAATACATGCTTGGTTTGGGACATATTATTATTGTGTTTGAACTTTGTGCATGCGTAACATGCACAATTTTTGGGATTCGGGTTCTGATTGCACATTGGACAAGCTGGTAGAACTAGGTCATAAGTGACTTAATTTCTACGTGTCCCCAGAGAACCAAAAAAATAAGGCATAAGTTATTGAGTGACTATTTTCAAGAGGCTACGATATATGGAAGTAATTAGTGCTGAATATATATAGTAGCAATCCTAGCCAATGTGCCCCAAGTAGGCCGGAAATTTCTCGTATCCATCATAGGTAACTTTGGACGCCTGTTACAAAATAGGAGGCACATGGTGTATGCCTTCCAATGGACAATAGTTGTATTTCCATTATTCATGTAATTTCCCAGATCTGCTTTACATGTGAAACATGAATTGACTCGCAATTGGCATTTTGATGGAGTCTGGTCTAATAGAGTTACCCTCTAAAGTAAGAAAAACACAGCACCAGAACCCTAAGTTTGGTCATACACAGGGTGAGATTCAATAAAACACCTGCAAAAAAAAACAGTAGCATTCAACGGGGGATGAAACTCAGAAAACCATCAATTTTGGTGGTAAATTGAGTTTTATCCTGTCTTTCGTTTTTCCCGAGCGCCTCCACTGCTGCTACATATATTTTCACTGCTCCTAACTGTTCAACTACTATGATTGGTCTCGACCCTTGTGCATTAAATGCTGAGTATGAGCAGTTCATACCGAGATTTACTAAAATGTCTTTCCTTTGTGGATACCATTGAAAAAGGGTATAGGGGCAGGGTGTGAAACTCAGGCATGCACCATTTCTTTTGCGGTAAACTGAGTTTCATCCTGTTTTGACCCCCTCTTTTCTTTTTCCTTAGTGTCTCCATTGCCGCTGCATATATTTTCACTGCTCCTACCTGAACAACTACTATAATTACCTCAAACCTTGTGCATTAAATGCTGAGTTTTAGCATTTCATAACCAGATTGAATAAAACTTCCTTACTTTGCGGATCTCGCTCAAAGAGGGGAGAGGGGGTGAAAGGAGGTCCAAAGACAGGGTGACTTTAAGGAAAACTTTAATACTTGTTTGACAATATGTATTTACTTACATATTCCAGTTCCGGGTCCAGTTCTTTAAGAAAACCAAATCTTGATTTCCGATTTAAAAATCAGACCTGGTTTTGGTTTGGTTCCAGGTAACCTAGACCAAAACCAGCGGCTAACTGTCTGTTAATCTTTGGTTAGCCCCTGGTTCTAGATGTCTTTTTCAAATTTTCTATAAAAAAATTCCAAAGGATCCAGTTTTGGTTCTTCATGAACTGAGGTCGTAGTTCTGGTTCAGTTCCAATTCTTTGAAAAAACTAAAACCTCTGTTCCAAAAAGCAGACCCAGTCTCAGTATGGTTTTTACTAACCAGAATTGGAACCTGTGGTTCTAACCAGTGTTGGTTGGTATCAGCAAAATGTTGGGTATAAACCCGGGTATGCACCAGGGTATGAGCTATCCTACCCAGAGGTTATCAAAGTTCCCATATGACGGTTGGGCACCGTATTTTTGATTTAGGGTTTGGCAAAAATTTAGGGTTAACCCAAATAGGCGGGTTTAGGGTTTTAGAAAATTGATGTGATACCAAGACTTGACGTTTTCTCTCAAAGTCTATTATCATGAGACTGGTATCAAGGTTGTGATCCATTTGGATTATGATTGTTCCTTTTGGAGGTCGCATCAGTTTATGAGTGAACTTTTCGGAGATGGAGGCATAAGATTTGCAAGATCCCTCCTACTTCCAACTCTTAGTTGCCATCACAAGGAGGAGCTTGTCTTCAAGACGAGATTCCTTGCTTTGTACCTACTTCTTGCATTCAAGTTATTGAAAGTCGAAAAGGTTTATGTGTTTGAATTTTTGATTTAAGCTTTGCATTGAAGCTTTGGCCTTTGGTTGTCCTCTTTTTGCCTTGAATGCTTGGTTTTTCATCATTTTTCTTGGTGCTTCAAAGCTCTACTTTGGTTGTCCTCCTAGGTGTGTGGAAGCTCTATGTTGAAGCTCCAAGTTCTTTGGTCCTCTTGTTGGGTGTTAGAAGTTTTGCTTTTTTGGTCTCTAGTCTTCTTGTTGGGTGTTGGACACTTTGCTCTTTTGGTTTTTAGTCTTTTCATTGGGTGTTGGAAGCTTTGCTATTTTGGTATTTGGTCCTTTTGTTGGGCGTTCTTGTTGGGTGCAAGAAGTTTTGCTCTTGTTTTGTAATTGTTTGCTCCTTCCAAAATCTCTTCACTTTTTTTATTTTACAAATGTTTAATTGATTTGAGTTCATGGGCACTTATTGTTCAAATGAACTTCACACTATAAACTCTAATGATTTAGTTGTCAATGAGCTTGAAAGCTTGATTTTGTCAAAGGAGCTATTCTAAGAGGTTTAAATTGTAGTTGTTGAAGAACGTTAAGCTAAAAAAAATAAAATATGGAGGCAACGATTAATTCAAGTCAATAGCAACGCAATTTTCAAGGTTCCCTTTCATTGCATAATAAAGTTTTAGGCCTTCTTCATGTTGAACAATTGCACTACTGAAGTTGATGTGCAAGGGGTGCAATTCATGAAGTGTGTGATTTGTTATTCTTCTGAAAATTCTTCAAGTTTTCAAAGTTCAACCAAGTTTCAAAAAGGATTTGTAACTTACAATCCTAAGCATGGCATTACATCCATGCAGAAACATGTTGCAAATGAACATATCTTGGAGTATCTCTTACACAAAAACTCTAATGTAAAGGGTAGAAATGGTGGTAAACAAAAAAAAATGCAAGCAAAAGGCATCTACCACACCTACAACCATCATGATTTTTTTGGGAAATGTGAGCCTTATAAAAAATCTAACCCTATTGAACTAGGGTTTATTGAGGATCTTGTTTTGATGATTGCTAAGGGCTATATGCCTTTATCCATTGTGGAGAGCCCTTGGTTGAGGCGAATGGTGTTCACTATTGTGGTCAAGTTCAATTTCCTTTTTGTAAACAATTTGTTCGTGAACACCTTCCTATTCTATTGCAGAAAACCGTGGCAATTTATGTGCTCCCTATAATTACTCAATGTGCAACAATGACAACAACATTTGATCTTTGGATGTCAAGATTAAGCAATGACACTTTGCCTTGGTCATCAATTTCATTAACCTTAGTTGGGTTCCTTATCACATTAATGTTGGATTATTTGAAACACCTGATAGTTTTGGTGTAGCTTTTGTAGAACAAGTGAAAATGTTTTTGGCTAAATTCAACTTGACAAATAAGTCATCACGTATGTCAAGGATGAAGGAGCTAACTTGAATTTTCTCACAACTACCTTCATTTTTGTTGTGTCATGTGAGCCTTTGCAATTACCTTAGCCATTTGCTAGCGTTTGCTTTGGTCATGCTATGTCAAAGGCATGTCAGTATGCCACAAATGAAGCTAAGGTGGGTGTGGGCATGAAGTTAGTTTGAAAAATGCATAATTATCTTTAGAAGATAATTACCTAGACCAAGAAGTCTAGAAAGGGCAAACTTGAGTGGGAGAAGGCTTGCCATAAGGTTGGCATGTAACACAAAAAATCAAAACCTTGTTAAAAACATGTTTTACTTCCAAGTTAATTCTATTCCAAGAAACCTTGGAATATGCGAATGTTATCATCATTTGTTACACCTAATAAAGTTCAACTCTACAAGCTAAGGTTCCCAATGGGCACGCATGGGTTATTGTTTGAGTAATAACTAAAACCCTAAACCTAGTTGTTCATTAGTGTTTATTGAATCAACGTAAAGGGTATTGGTTACTATTTGATGCATTATTTGTTGCTTTGGTGATCATGGGGACAATGAGGAAGGAGTATGTGCATTGGGTTGCTTTTGTTCTTCCACTTTAATGTTGTGAATTTGATCAAAAAATAAAATTCTTATATGGTAGAATGGCTACTAAAATCATTAATGTGTTGTGTCCTTTTTTAGGTTGTGGAAAAACCTTCTCTCGAGACAAAACTCATAATATAGTTGCTTGGATGTTGGATCCATGCTTTAAAGGCATGGATTGCATCATGGATTACATTGGCAAGGATCAAGCTACCACATTAATGCAATAGTATGATGATTTGATTATAATGCCCATATTGGAAGCTGTTATAGGTTTTTTGAATCCATGTCAAACCAAAAGCCTAGATCATCCACAACATAATAACCTTTGATTTCATGTGGACTGTTTGGGTTGGTAACTTCAATTCATGAAATTATTAAAAATCTTTTCAAAGTCGAATTGTCTTTGTTTCATAAATTCCATGTGGAAAATGTAAATTCTTTTGATCCATTGATGTGATGGGTTGCCAATGAGTCTAGATTTCCAAATGTGGGTTTTTTGACATGACAAGTTCTAGGCATTTTGGGTTCACAGATTGAGACTAATTGGATATTCTCAATCATAAATGTGTTCACTAGCTGGCAACGATGTCATCTTGGAGTTGAGAATCTTGACAAGCTCATCATCATATACAAGAATTTGCCCTCAGATGAACGGTGTGATTATAAGCTTGTTGATGGAAACAAATTGATTGATTTTTTTGTGGTTGAAGACACATTGCTAGAAGAAAATGAAGAACTATTTGAAAAGGTAGGCTATAATTTGGAAGAGGTAGAATGAAAGGATAAAATCTTAGATGAAGATTCTTGATGTTAGATGGTTTTAAATGGATTGTATATCTACTTAGATTTTGCATTCAGATTTTGTACTTGACATTTCTTTATAAAACCTTTCCTAGATGAAGAATTTTGATGTTAATTGATTTTTAGATTGGTTGCAAATCTATTTAGATTCTACACTCAAATTTTGTACATGACACTCCTTTATAAAACCCTTCCTAGATGAGGATTTTTGATGTTAGATGATCTTTAGATGGGCTACAATTTGGTGGCAAGTTGCTTTTCATTGCTTTCAAGTTTGTTCAAGTTGTTCAATTATTTCACCTCTGAGTTAGTGTGTAGTGAATTCTTACCTTTATGTCACTATGGACTTCAATGTTCAATGTTGAATAACTTCATTATATATAATGAAATATAGGGTGATCTTGTTGTCATTGTGCAACTCAACAAAATCTAGACCTTCAAATTTCTGTTACAAATTACAATGTGTGAGTTACAATTGTCAACATGTTTCAAGGCTTTTGCTTCTATTTCATTACCTTTCAAACTCTAGACTCTCAGAGTATAAAGCTCCAATATCCAAAACTATAAGTTGTAACTTAACCCTAATACCTACATTGTTTATGTTTAAACCATTGCTCAAGGTTTCAAAGTTTAGGGCGAGTTGACTTTGATTTTTGTGGTTTTTAGTTGTGCACATTGGTGAATCAATGACTATAACCATTGTGAGTCCATACTTGATTTTTGAATGAAGTTTTTTTGGTTAATTTTTAAGTCCTTTTAATTAACTTTTGAGTCATGGCCTTAAACCTTTTATGTTGATTGATGTGATTGGGTCATTAATGAGTTTTGTGCATTATGTTCATTCTTGATGAATTCTATGCATTGCGTTGATGAATTATGCACATTAAATTGAAAGTCATTAAGGACTTAGGAAAAAAATTGCAAGTCCATCATCGAATTGTGTGCAGTGCACAATAGTTAGTGAGTTTGGATTATGATTGCATAATGTTGGCATTCATCAATGCTTGGACTCAAAAAATAATGCATAGTTGTTAATGGTGAATTTGGCGACTATGGTTGCCCAATTTTAACATTCATCAAAGGTTGGATCTAGGAGGTAATGCACATTAATTAGTGGTGAGTCATGGTTATGGTTGCTCAGTTCTGGCATTCATCAAAGATTAGATTCAAGACTTGTGAGGTATTGTGCATTGGTCATTGATGAGGCATGATTATGGTTACCCAATTTTGAAATTCATCAAAGCTTGGATTTAGGAGGTGGTGCACATTGGTTAGTAGTGAATTGTGACTATGGTTGACTGGGTTTGACATTCATCAAAGCTTATACTCAATAGGTGGGGGGACCAAAAGGGCACTTGAGTTGGTAACTTGAAGTTGAAATACAATTCTAATAAACATTGGAGTGGCATAGTCGGGTGGGAAATTGTTGACATGTTCATAATTATGTTTTGGTAGCTAGTAATTTTTTTTTCAAGTACCCATGGTTGTGGCATTGACTTGTGATGAGGTGCGTACATTAGTTAATTACTGTTGAATTTCTATCCATGGCTATTCTGTTCAAGGTTATTGTAAAATCCCTATTATGTTTTTTGTTGAACACATTCTTAAAGGTTCCAATGCCCAAAAATTGACAAAGGTGATTATGAACTCTCTATTCAATGTTAGAGGTTTAAGAAAAGTTGAGGTGCTTTTTTGATTGCCATGTGTTGATGCAAATGGTGTGAACACCTTTCAAGGTGTTCAAGGTGGGGTTATAGTTTAAATTTAAGACTTGCATGTTCCTTTCTTGATGGGGATCCATTGTATGGCACACAAGACTAATTTGGTAGTCTAAACTCTTTTTGGTTTGCCTATGGTGGCATGCCTAGAGGACTTGTTGCAATCCATTCACACATCTTTTTGTAAATCTCCAAAGTGCCACCTAGAGTTCATTAAACTGGCCCAAATCATGGAAACAAAAGGCAATAAACTATTTTGGTACATAAACACTTGATAGATTAGTATGTTAAGTCCATTGAAGCATGTGCTTGAAGAATACCGGCCTTTGTTGATGAAAATGGTAGTTGATTCAACAATTGTGACCTTAGTAGCAAATAATGTGGATCAACTTTGTGATGTCCAAGTGATGCTTGACTTCGCTTGACTACTACCTATGTTGACTATTGTGCATTCTTCCATCAAATTTGATGAGCTTTAGGATGTTTTTGTGTGTGATTTCATTGCTACAATTTCCCTTTGTAAGGCAAATTTATTTTAGATGTATTGTGATTAATCATTTGGGTTCCAAGGAGGTGCTTTCAAGCATTTCAATGGGTTAGTGGAATGTGTTGATGATACCATTTCCATGAGGTGGATTATCAATTTGAATATTAAGATTGACAACATGGCTTTTGAATTAGGGGGTCAACACATTTGGGCAATGTACAAAGACCATGTCACTTTTGAAGTTTCTTTTGTTACTTGAATTGTTTATGCCAAGGTGATGGTATAGCTGAAATTGCAATCTGCATCTTGAACTGAAAAGTTGATCTATGAACTTGGCAATCATTTCCCCTCTCATGAATTCATGGGTACATTTGAGGTGGTGTATCCCCAATATTGGTTGGGCCTTGACCTTGAAACTTCCTTACAACTACACTTGAATGTTTTCAAAGATGTTTATTATGTGCCAAAAAATGTAGGTTGTTGTTTGTGTTGTCGACTAATGTTGTTTGTATGTGCAAGACCACCATTTGCTACGATGGGTAGGACTAGATTGTTTAGGATTTGATTCCCTCACATAGTTCTTTAGGATCAAATAGAATCAAGTCATCCACATGTCTAAGAAAAAAAATGCAATCTTGCTAATGAAAGAACTATAAGCTATTCATTTTCACACAGACACCTACTGAAACTAAAGTTACCTCACTAACACAAAGCTAAGAAAAAAAAAAGTGATCACTTAAAACTTTTCTCCTTACTTTGCAAGTAGCCAAACAATTTGACAACTTTTAGCTTCATGTAGTCAAATTGCTGACCAGTGGGTCCCCTAGGTAGCCAACTGGCCAACACTGGGAATATGAAAATAAAACACCGATGGGATGGGCAGGGGAGCAGCCAGGACAGGGCTTCTCACCTGGTGGAAACTAATAATACTAACAGAGACAATAGTGCATTTATGATTGGCATTTTCCATATAATATTCTTATAATAACTCGCCTAGGGTTGATGGTTCTCATCAGACTTACTTGAATCATTGGAAACAAGTTGTGTGCACTCCAGGGGCATTATAAGTATCACCAGGGGAATATGGCCAAGGGTGACAAATTGCACAATAACTCTGTTGGTGGTGAAATGAAAGCACACGCAATCTCTCTCTAACTCTACTAATGTTTGAGTGAGGACTCAGGAGCCTCCCTCCCACAAGGCCCTACACTTGTGTTCGCCACTGCCACCGACATCAGATATTTGTTTTGCAGATTACAGAAAACCAATCATTTGATTGAGGAGCAGAGGGCAACCCAGTTCAGTTTACACACCATTGGATAGAACATAGCTAATGTGTACAAAATGGTCCTAGTGAAAATAAGGTGACTAGGATGCAGCTTTTTTTTTCCAGGGTATTTCTTTTGCCAAAAAGAATAGACTAAAAATTAAAAGTTCAAAAAATAATTTGGTTTTTGAGAGTTTCAGTTGTCAGAAGTGGGAAGAAAGTTAGCAAAAATCGTCATATTTCATATTTGGGTAGTTTGATAAAGTAGCCTAAAACATGGAAGGCTGATTAAAGATTTTGTACTTCATATCCAGTTTATAGTCAAATTTGGCTAAATCTTCCTGGAGATGATGGCCACTTTTGCTACATCTTCCTATGCATGATTACCACTTTGGTTATATCACAAACTTCCGGAAGAAAGCGCACCTCTGAAGTGAAGCATCAACTCACCAATTTAGAGCATATCCAGTGGTGCTTGGTATGTGACTTTGCAAAAATATTTCTCATATTCCAGTTTAGTTATTTACTTTTTCCTAACCCCACCCAGATAACTAAATTGAGACTCCAAATAGGTGTGAGACTATAGCAATTCACTTGGACCAGTCCCACTACCTAGTCAATCAAGAGGAGGTTTTAGGCTTAGTCTCTAGTCAATCAAGGGGAGGTGTTAGGCTTGGCTGTGCGTTTTACCAGCCTCAGCAAACTGTGGAAAAATGCCTGGCCAAAACCATTTTGCTCAGCCAAACCAGCATGTTTTGACTTTTCTTCATCCAATTTTTAAGTTGCAGGGTCACACATATTGACTGTGGAGTTGCTCTCTTGTAACCATTTCCTTACATGTCACAAGGATTCTGGAATCTGAGTCTGCTTCAGACTGGCTTTCCTAAACTTACCCTTTTAACCTCTTCCTCTCTAATTCATCTCTATAACCCAACAACCAATAAATTTTCCAGTCATGATGATCTAGGCCCAGCTGGAGGGTGTTTGCAAAGTTTTCGAAGGATGCTCTGTGATCTGGGTTTTCTTCTGTTGGAGAAGTAAGTAGTACGAATGCACAGAATATCCTAAAAAAATTTATAAAAAATTTATGTCTCCAGGAGAAGGAACTAATTGCTTCCAAAAGAACATGCTGGATCAAGGATGGATTGTTGATCATTTGAACAAACTGTTTGTATGTTCCATTTGTATGTACCTATTATGACTGACTGCCACTATACAACCGAAAAAATTCAAGATGGGATAAAACATAAAACACTACTGGAATAACATAAATACAGTAGTTGGTGTACAGCCATCAAAGCTTGGGTGACACTGCTTCCATCAAAGAGGGTATTGTGGTGTGCAACACAGAAAGGTCACTTGCTAGCTGCCACTATGATTGGTCCTACATTGAATCATATAGGAAGGAGTTACCAATAAAGGAAAAACCCTCCACACTTCGACAGTGTAAATGGAGGGTGTAGTCAGGTGGGCATTTTACTTTTCGAGATGCCCATGTTAAATTTTTTACCATGATACCCGACAGGTACCTGACTAGTATGTGCTGGGTATGACAATGTGAAAGTGAAAATGAGTGGAGTTTAATGTCGTCAGCTAATGCCCTCAAGCCAAGGCCTTCCTGAAATAACCGATCCCCCAAGGTGAGAGCTGAGGGCCGACTATTCCAGGAACACCCCAGCCCTAGGGCAATACCCTACACTTTCACTCGAGAGACGTCTTGGAAGGTGTAAAAATATACTTTCCCAATTGTCACCTAAGGTAATGACACATCATAAAATGGATGGCCCAGCAGTTCCAGGTTTAGGGAATATTTTCAAAAAACAAAACCCATTCTAGTGAGAAAGGGTTTGCCCTTGTAATTGACGGCCTGCTATTGAAGACTAGAAGGGGTGGTATAGTGTGATTGAACAAGTTTTGTGCTCAGAATTAAATGATTATGGGGAGCCCAAGATTACTTAACTTAGTTAGGGGAAAACCTTGTCAGTTAGACTGGCAACAGCTACAGCTAGGATCATGGGGTGGGGTCGGGAGGACGGGGTGGAGGGGCAAGGACAAGTTCTCTCACTTATTCCAGCAGCCAGACTGCAGCTGGCCACTGTAACTAGGGTTTACAGGAAGGAAAGGCAGGTTCCAATAAGCTCTCTAACTGTATTCACCCAGCTGCTTCATCACTTGACCCATCACACAGTTAATACACAACGGACAAAACCAAGTGTCTCCAGCTACTCCTCAGACGAAGACACGACCCCCACCCCGGCCCAGAGCAGATCACACACTCAGCAGCTGTCTCATCTGCCTGCATGTCAGACTGTTATAAGACTCATCAGGATTCAGCAGTAGTCTCCAGCCGACCCTCTTCCGGACAGAGATGCACTTTCCTAGCTCCTATAGACTCCTAGCAAGGTGCACAAGCAGCTGCTGTAGTATATTATAAGATAGTCGCCCATAAGGTAGCCAAGCATGCGGCCTTCTGAACTTAACAACTTTTGGCTGTAGAGATAGATAGCTATTTGGAGCGTCATCTTAATCTAGAGTGCGCCACTTACCTCCTCCGGGTTGGGTGCAACAGTGTCGATCCACTGTAATGAGCTGAGACCAGCCTCCTGGAGCATTATACGGTAGGGGGAGCTTGCAGTGCAGCTAGGGAGCTGCTGTAGTTGCTAGCTAGATAGAGCTTCAACTCTAGAATTATCTAGTTCATCGGAGTTCTTATCTGAGCAAGAATCGTACTGCAAGAGGCCGTCATTCACAAGTTGCAAGTGGAATCTGATCACATACAGGCCGGAGCTGGTGCAGGAAGATGAATCACTTCATGAGATTGGGTGGCGTTGGATGCGACAGGGGCAGCTTCCTGTAACGACGTCGTACGCATCAAAGCACTTGAGTCCAGAGGTGACGACCCAGTGAAGAATACTTCTGTGCACCTCGGAGGAGAATATATCAGATGATTTCTTTAGCTAGCAGCCGTCAGTCCCGCGGACTAGCTGCTGGTTCCGGATCATAGTCGATTGAGACCTCGCAGGAACTAGAACCAATTGTGAGGAAGGACGTGATCAAAGGCGGAAGATCATATACAGCTAGAGTCTTTGGACAAAGATCATCATGGGTGTAGTTTCAGAGGCGATGGTGCAGGATGCACAAGGGCTATCAGGCGTGCTGGACCAACTGGTGCAGCTTTGGTTGATGGTGCGAGCACCCATAGTAGCGCCTATACTGCAATTTGCAGTAAATTTGTGCTTGGTCATGGTCACCCTGCTTTTCGTGGAGCGCATGTACATGTCCGGGGTGCTGTTCGTCGTCAAGCTCCTAGGGAGAACCCCGAAGACGATGTGGAAGTTTCAGCCCATGAGAGAGGACGTCGAACAAGGGAGCTCTTCTTTTCCCATGGTGCTAGTGCAAATCCCCATGTACAACGAAAAAGAGGTAACTAGAACTTGTTATAATGCAATATTCATCATTCTCCTCCATTGCAGTTAGGGTCTCATTCCATTGGGCTGCTGTGATCACAGTAGGAGCCTAATGGAAAGCCATTGACATAGGACCTTGTTTCTTGCTGCAGAAATCAATAGGTAGCTTTCCATTGAAGAGCTGCAACTGAGGTGAAAATATGAAATTAATCATGTTAGAGAACTCTGCTAACACCTATTCTCACCAAAAAAAAAACCTGATGTCATTGTATGGTGAGTCACAGTTTGACTCACAGCTCTCACAGCCCCAGTTTTTGGACAATGCTTGACGGGTAGAGCTGTGAGATGACTGTGAGCACAGCTAGTTGAAAAAACATAATGGAAAGTTGCTGTGACCACAGCAACCTAATGGAAAGATGTCCTTAGTCACGCAGTTGTCGCAAAGTCAGGTGGTCATAACAGGCCGGCGTCGCTATTGGATCGTGTGTGATGGCTACAGGTGTACCAGTTGTCTATACAAGCGGCTTGTCAGTTGTTATGGCCGGCAGACCGCATCGTGATTCAAGTGCTAGACGACTCAACAGATCCGTTTATCAAGGTACAAGTTCTGAGCTCCTATTCACCTCCCCCTTCCGGCGTTCTCAATAATGACATTTAGCCTTCGTTGTTCGGGAAAGCTCAGGAATGCAGCATTTAGCTGGATCTTAGAGTCTTATAAGCCTTCACCCAAGGTTTTCCAGTATGAAGTGGAGTTTTCAGAGGTTAGTGGGGATGATTCGTGGAACTGTGAAGTTGAGACAAAAGGTCTGAACCAGGTCTGAACTTGTTGTCAACTGATCCTTACCTCGTAGGAGTAAGGGTCTCTTCCCATTACACTACTGTGATCTACACGAGTACTTCCAGTTACACAGTGTGCTGTGATCAATCTAATGGAAAGCCACTGACATAGGGCCTTGTTTGTTTGCTGCACTGACAGTTGTTTTCCATTGGAGAAGTGCAGCTTAGTGAAAACATGTTCTAGAAACTGAGCTCTCATTTGAACTCAAAACCGGGAATCCAAAAAAAGAAAACGAAATAGAAAACGAGTTGAAGCATGTAGACTAAATTGACATTATGAGGGTCACTCATCATCCTGAAGATGCATGTGAAATGCAGGAATTGGTGCAAGCGGAGGTGAAGCGCTGGGCGAGCAAAGGCATCAACATCAAGTATGAGATTCGCGTGAATCGTACCGGGTACAAGGCGGGCGCATTGAAGCAGGGAATGCGACACTCGTACGTGAACGCGTGTGACTACGTCGCGATATTCGACGCGGACTTCCAACCGGAACCGGATTTCCTCCATCGCAGCATTCCGTTCCTCGTCCACAATCCAGAACTGGCGCTGGTTCAAGCACGCTGGAAATTCGGTAACCAACTGAACTGAACCCGTCCCGTCCAACTAATCCCTTCATCCATAAATGTCCCCAATTGAATTTCTGAAATGCTGACCTAGAAATAATAATAATAAATAATAATAATAAATAAATAAGATCTAAAATGCTCTTGTCGTTACTCATTTAATGCATGGAATGGGTCAGTCATTATTAATGCATGGAAATTAATCATGATTTTTTGAAAAGAAAAAGAGAGATAAATATTATATGGTCAGATCTTCGCCAGGTTGATAAGGCTGATCATGTGGATCAGTCTAGTAAGTACTGCAGACCAGGTTGAGGGCTGCATGCATCATGAAGCCCTGTTCTGTTTGGCCACGTTGCACCACCACCTTCACTGGTGGTGGTGTGCCTTGGGTGAACTGGTATGGCCCTGGTGCCATGGCAGAAAACACCAAATGTTTTGGAGCAGCTTCTTAAACATCACAGATATGCTGTTCTGATACCGGAGAGAAAATCAGGGCGCCCTTGAGTTCAAATTTAACATTTCCCAGGACAAATTAAGCTCTCTAAGAGGACCCACTCAAGAAGATGAAGTTGTCAGTGTTAGGTGCTGGTTCACACTGACCCACTGGTGTTACCTTTGCCAGCTTGAGCAAGGGCCAGTGTGAACAAGCACCTACTGTGGTACTTCACATTTTTGAGTGAGGCCTCCTAGTGGCCATATTAAAAGCCCATAAAATGTTAGATTTGAACTCAGAGACCATGATTTAGTCTAAGCTTGGGATATTTGTAATATTTAGAAATAATCCCCTCCCCTCCCTCCATCCCTCCCTCCTCTAACAATCTCTTTTAAGGGCCTTGGGTGAGCCTGCACATACACAACTTGTACGCCCACATGTACAGCCACAGTGAACCAGCACACACCAGTCCACCATCCCCTGGATGCCCGTTATGACTCACTTGTGGATGATCCTCAACTGAGTTCCTACCGGGTCTCATCTTGGTAACCCATTCAATAAGAAGTAGGTTTAACCTATAGACAGGTAGCTTAAAAAATAGGGGATTACTATGTAAGTAGATAGTTTATACATAGTGGGTAGGGGCTGTTTTTACTACCTACCTAGTTGGGTAGGTAGTAAATAAAGCAACTAAGCTAACCACCATGGTTAGCTAGGGAAGTGGAACTCAACGGAAAACTGTTTCCTGCTCACATATCATCCATCCTTGATGGTGCACTGGTGGGTGCTGCTGGTTCAGGGTGGCCCACACTTGTACCATGGTACCCCCGCCTCCCTTCCCAACCCCCAAAATTTCCAAACATATTGTAGATACCGAGTCCTAAGACGAAATCCGGATCTCTAGGTCTAACAAAAAGGACAAGGTCTATAAGTGTGTTCGTGCTGGTTCATCCTGGCCCTATATAGAGATGCCCTTTTCTTTTGCAGAAATTAACCTTTTTTTTTTCCCCCTCTTAGTTTTTGGGTGTTTGCAGTTTTACACTATTAAGATAAGTCCAGCTACGTCCTCATCATAATTATTCAACACTTAGAGATCATGTCAGTGTCAGACTATGATTTCTTTGCATTATCGTCTGCAATTAAGTCAGGCTTGGCCTGACCTGAAAGACAGCTGCAAAGCTGCTTTCTTCCAAAGCTTTTGCACATATTTCATAGCTCAGCTCATGAATCATCATTATGCATGGTCAATGAAATATTTCTTAACACACTTGGATGTATCTTTTCATCCACATATATATTTTCATCCATGAAGGCATTTCCTAGTGATCATTATCATACTCCCAAGATTTTTTTGGGTACTAAAAAGTTGGTTATTAATTAGAGAGACTCAATTGACGTGGCTGTTGGGTCATCTCAGTTAGTGGAGCACTTGCTGGAAGTTTCTTATCTTGACAGCATTCAGTAACCTCCGTAAGCAGGGCCTGATTGTAGCTTTAAACACACTAAACAGAAAATTTAAAGGGCACATAATGAGTCCAGTTGGGAAGTGCAAACTTACTTATGTGCGCTTTGTTGGGATTGGGTGAAGTACACTTGCCCCATGCCCAGTACAGGGTCAGGGTGAACCCGCACCTACAAATGGTACCTTCACCTTCTTGAGTGAGGTTGCTTAAAGGCTATAATTTAGGTGGGAAATGTTATTAAACTTGCATTGGATTCCCTTTATTGATCTACGGATCAGATATTAATAATGTTCACCCAAAGCATCCCTCAATTTTTTTGGGATTTTTACCATGGTATTAATGTAGCTGCTGGTTCACCCAAGGCCCCAGTAGTCTAGGGTTGTTGTAGGGGGGGGGAGGAGGAATGTGTGGAACTTATACTGGAATCTTAGGGTTAAAATGGTACCTATTCAATAACATTTTTTCACATTTGTTACCTGTGTTGGAACTTGGAGCACAGTGAATGGTGAGGAGAACCTGATGACAAAGATGCAAGAGGTTTCCCTCAATTACCACTTCTCTGTTGAACAACGTGTGGGATCAGCAGCTTATGGCTTCTTTGGCTTCAATGGTAAGCATGAAATTTGCAGTGGGTGGTATGCTTCTTGATGTAGATCAGTCTCTTTGAGAATTTCATTGCTCTAATGGATGATATCCATCAATTGGGGGTCTTTTGTGCAACTGTCTGGGAATAAGGGACTATTTGGTTTGTAAAATATTGTATCCTAGGATCAGCCAGTGTTTTCTTTTCAATTTTGTGATGTTGCTCAAGTGGCAATCATCCGGAAGAATATTTAGCCAAATTTTGTGACATTCAAAAAAGATTAAAGTAGAGAAATCTTAAGCACCCTTTTTAAGTTTTATGCCTTACCCAAGGGCTACTACTATTGCACCTTATGGGCATAAGGTCCCTCTCACTCCTAAATAGTAGATGTAAGAACCCTCCTCTTTTCTAGGAGGGATATTTATGGACACAAGGTGCCCTCCAAAATACACTAGGCAATTTCTCTAAGGGCTTTGCCTTATCTCAAATTGCTGTTTGCTATTTCTATGCAGGGACTGCTGGAGTGTGGCGGATTCAAGCCATGAATGAAGCTGGAGGATGGAATGACCGAACCACTGTGGAAGATATGGACTTGGCTGTGCGTGCAAGTATGCAAGGCTGGAAATTTGTATATCTCCATGACCTTGAGGTAATAAGAGCTTTTACAAAATGCATACTGAGATACTGTGTAGATCATGGAGATGTACATTATGAATGTAATATCTCTTCGACCATTTTGCTCAGATTCCTTTTGTAGGGTGCAAAAACATAAGCTGAATTCTACTAGCAAAGGACATGGCAAAACTCAATATTAAAATTAGACAGCATAGTGACAAGAATTGTATTCCAATTTACTTTCTCCATTTGCATTGTTTCAATTTTTTGGTTTTTGAGATCTCATTTCAACAAGTCAGACTTTTTTTCTTTATTTAAATTTGGATAATTGGTTGAACAGAGGCAGCATAACATTTATGATTTCAACTTACTAAAAAACTCATATGTACAATAGTTATGTAATCCCAATGATGGTTTGAAAGTTTCAGAATCGGAGGAGCAAGAGGGTCAAATTGTTCAAGGAACTTTGAATAAAGTACACTGTTATTAACTAATGCTTTAATGGTCCATCCTCCATGGATCATGTGTTATGTGAAACAGGTAAAGAATGAACTGCCAAGTACTTTCAAAGCCTTTCGGTTTCAACAACATCGCTGGTCATGTGGTCCAGCAAGCCTATTCCGCAAAGTGTTTCCCCAGGTTTTGAAAAATAAGGTAAGTTAACCATCAGATGGTTTCATGTACCAACATTTGGTTTCAATCTATTGAAAGATTATCAGTCCATGCAGAGGCATTGTAGATGTGAAGATGTGAAGATGTGATCCAGTTCTATGCAATATGGTGAATAAGTGAAAATTGTGGCAGACTTACATCAGTTGGGGGAAGAACAAGCTGAAGCTATAGATTTATCTAGAATTCTGTAAGGTGTTTCAGTTGTTTTTGATGAAGCTTTAAGGTAATATACTATGGAATGGTCAAGCACCTGCCCAAAATGTTGGGTAAGGAGCCAGATGAGCCCAATAGGACAAACTATGTGATGATCCTGACATAATGGACAAGGGCAAGGCCACTGCATGACATGAAGGTCTGGGTGACAGAGTCAACATTTATAAAAAAAAATCATGTTCAACAGACACATTTTGGTCACTATTACGAGTGTATGATTACGACCAAAGATTGGATGTCATACATGATATGGTCAAGAAAATGACATAATCTGCGACCCCAAAAGTTCTAATCCTAATCTAAATGGTGAAGTTTGTGGATCTGGCTGCAGAAAGTGAAACTGTGGAAGAAAATACACATGCTCTATGCATTCTTCTTTGTGCGGAAGATACTGGGGCACATTGTGACGTTTGTTTTCTACTGCGTCATCATCCCACTCACAGTTTTGGTGCCAGAAGTTGAGATGCCTCTATGGGGAGCTATCTACATCCCATCACTCATTACCCTCATGAATGGAGTCGCCACTCCCAAGTATGTGCTGTGAATACATACATATTCCTAAATTCTTCTAGTTCTTGGCTAAATTTGCTCTGACCATAGGGGAAGAGACTATGCATTGGTGTAGGATTTGGGCACCAAATTTTAGCTGGAACTTGACCCAATGTGTAAGTGATATCTGAAGTACTATGTGTGCATATGATGGATGGGCATGTTACATAGAAGTGCATACATCTAGATGAGAAGTTCTAGATCCAGTAAGGGAAGGTTTTAGCTTGAACTTTAAACTTGCCATAAAGGGCAGAGTCATTATGTGATGAGCTGCTTGTTTTGGGTAGTACTATCTTGGCATTCAGTTGGAATTAGGATTCAGTAGCAGCCACCTATATGTTATTTAGCCTCTGGTTGACTTGCAGAGTTGGATGATTGGTGCAGGTCTTTGCACTTGTTGGTGTTCTGGGTAGTCTTTGAGAATGTGATGTCACTGCATCGAACCAGGGCAACTCTCAGTGGCCTATTCGATGTAGGCAGCCGTGTGAATGAATGGGTTGTGACTGAGAAGCTTGGCAACATCTTGAAGTACAAAACGTCCTCCAAACACTCAGGAAAGAGATCATTGCAGCGTTTCATGAGCAACTTGCTCCTCAAGAGTTGGAAAGTGAGTGACAGGTATGTGTTTATTCTTCCCTTCCTGCGGCTGCACACCCATCACAATATAGGCTAGATCTTGGCAATGACTTCAGAGATCAATATCTTGCAAGCACAACATCTTATTCACCCACATTCATGGTACCCATGGATCATGCCTGCCTCTTAGGGCCAGCTTTCCATTGAGTAGCTTCACGGTCAGCTTTGGAAGGTCCAGTTGCTTTCCAATAGCATGAAATTCCCAAGCTGAACAGCTTGAGCTAGAGTTCCTTTGTATTAGCATTATATTCTCATGCTGAAGTTGCAGCTTGGGTTCCATAATACAAGTCTTTTGAGGCTGAATTGGAAATCCTGTGCATTGGAAGTTAAAAGCAGTAAGTCAAACTTCCAAAGTTAAGGGTGCAGCTACTCAATGGAAAGCTGCCCTTACTGCATAAATATGTCCCAAAAGCTCTCAGACAAATACAGTTGTGAATCATGGTAACAACACCCGAATAAGAAAACAGACAAGTCGAGTACAAAGAGTTGTAGAAAGTAGGGTTTAGGATTTAGAGTTTCCTTCCAGCAACAGCAGTAGACTTCGTATTGTAGAATGGTTTAGTGGAATGAAATTGCTGAACAATTGAAGCCCCTGCAGGATTTGGAAGTGTTTGGATGCCAATTGTACATGAGTACAAGCTGGTGGAAGCAAATGGTACTTTGTTTGAAGTCCTATAATAATAATAACTGAAAACTTGTTTTCTGTGTCCAGGTTGAACATATGGGAGCTTTGGACATCCGCATTCTTGCTCTTCTGTTCAATATATGACTTCCACTACAAAGGGAAAAACCGCTTCTACATTTACATGTTTTGCCAATCAGTTGCATTCTTTATCATGGGTCTGGGATATTGTGGCACCTTTGTGCCTTCCTAGATTTTACAATTATTTCAGAGATTCCAATCTGAAATATTATGTCACCACCCCTTCTTGCCCCATCCCCTTGAGAGTATAAGACTTATGATTTGAGGTTTTTGCTCAAAGAAAAGCAGTAGACAAAGCACATTAGCTTTGTAAGAAATTGCAATATATATTTATGACAAAAGTGGTTGAGTTTATTCCAGTTTCTCACTCTACCTCCCACTACCTTGGACCCTTTCATGATCACTTCCCAGTAGACAGATTTTCCCCTCTTGATTTATTCCCCCCTGTTGGACTTTGATCCAACAATTACAGGTGCCAGCTACAATGTTATAGACCTCATTCATTGATTAGTCATGACTCCAGCTGCTGGTCTGAAGTTTGAACATGCTATCACCCAAATGGCAAATGTTGTAGTAGTTCACTCTTCATGAGGCCCGGCTGCAGTGTGGAAGATTTCAGATGTATAAACTCACCAGCATATTGATGAGAGATCAAGCTCACATCAAGCTCTTCCCAGGTGATCAATTTAATAGACAACTCAAGAAACCAGAGAATGAGAAGTTTTACAGTTTAGGGAACTTTAGAGTTTACCTATAAATCTTTTACACAATTATTTTATATGTTGTCTCTAGTTGAGAACTTCCATTTTATATCAAGTTGGGTGTCAATTTTCTTGTCTTTTAACCAAAGCCTATGCTGATCATTCAACTCTAATAATGTCTTTCAATGCTATTCAACGACATCTGGCTCTGTAGTAACAGATTTCCTTCAATGATCAATTTGTTCAAGGGACAGCAAACTGGTCAGCGAATTTCCTTACCTGCTTGGCATATTGGAGATGGTCAGCAGATATGATCATATAGAACAAGGACATCTTTCCATTAGGCTGCTGTGATTACAGTTACACTGAAAGCCACTGAAAGCTTCATATAAGTGCTGAAGGAGGAACCTGCAACTTCCAGATATGCAGTTGTCATCATTAGAGCTGTGAGACATTGCAGGAAGTGAAGTTAATGAATGGGTTTGCATAGTTATGTCTCCTGAACGCCCTTTTTCAAACCAGACGCACTCAATGGAATGTACATTATCATGTCTTGCAATTCAATCTTGAATGATAAGGTCTTCCTTTGAAGAGCATTATGACCTGGTTTTATCCAGCTTGGGCATACAAGCTGTGCACTCATTATGCTCAGGGATACTATAATATTGATGTACTAAAAATGAAAAACACCTAGGCCTCATTCTGCTGGCTTTTCATCATGTGTAAGACAAAGGAAAAAAATCAGTAAAAAAATACTATCATAAATTTAGCATCGAGTACTTGCTTGCAAATGCAGGTTATGATTAAACTGTAAATGTAACTGATGACCAGTTTGCTTTTTGAATGTTCTTCTCATGACGATTAAGAGTTCTGAGCCAACTGATTTTTATCTGTCTGCTTTTACACTATGTCAGCCAAGTCATTTTATCTTGTAGACACGCTATAGTTGCTCATTTGGCTACACAGATCAGACTACATTTAGCCTCGCTGGCTAAATTTTTTGTGTGAGGTGGAGCCTATTGGGCAATTTTTTTTTCACCAGAGCGGTCAAGATGGCAAGTTATCACTTGCAAGTGTCCACAGACTGGCTACAACATATTAGAAGTTGTGATGATCAAACATGTTGGTGACAAGGTGGCTGCCATGGTAGTGTGTATTTAGCCGCAAGTGGTTGGCTTGGTAGTCTATTTCGCTACGGGGTTATAGCAAAGGTAGTAGATTTGGCTACATAGAGGAACCAAAGCAAACAAAAACTCCCACATGCTTGTTGAAGTGGCTTTTACTCTCAAAGCTCCTCTTAATGCTATGTAGAGGAAATAGTCCAAAAAAGCGCAGAATCAGGTGATTAAATTTAAAAAGCTACAATACAATACTGAATTTTGAAAGACTTAAAAGTCACAAGACCTTTGTAAAAACCAATGCCAGTCCCCATTGGTGTGAGGACTTGGAAATATTTGGGGATATCTACTCTTCCCAGATAGGCAGTAGCAGAAACTGGTAAAGGTTTCAGCTCCAATGGAGTGACAGTTTATTTACAGCACACAACAAAGTTCCTTTTGTTTCACAGAACAAATTCATTTGCAAAAGTGTAAGATCTCAGAACTAGTTTTCACACACAAATTCATGAAGGATGGGATCAACAATATGATCTTGATTCAATACATTTGGCAAAATGTCTTAGAGGCAGATAACTCAAATGATGGATGGAATATATAGCCACTGAATTATTAGCCAATCACACAGAATTTTAGAAATGACCCGGACTCAAAATGAATCAACATCCATGAGACGATGATATGAATATTAATCAGATGGTAAAATGGCAAAAGGTTTGAATTTACTTCCTAAAAGAACGTCTTGGAATTGGCGGCTTTCACTGTCAACAGTTTGCAATCACATTCTCAAACCTAATTTTTTAAAGCCTAAGAGCCTCAAAGGGATTTGAACCCCAACCCCCCAAAGGATGCTCAAGGCCTACCTGCACCCAAAACTAGTTTCAAAACAAGCCCATACCTTTGAGATTAGAACAAAAGTAAAACCTTCAAAAGAAGGGGTGAAAAAACAACCTCTTTTTGTGTTTTGTTTTGTTGTTGCTTTGGCTTCCTCAAGGCTCATATCAACTATTATTCATTGCATCACCTCACATCTGCCTCCTCTGCCTATTATTTTGAAATAGACAAAAAGATTAATTACAATTTACGAATCTCCTTGCAAATCGAACCCTCCTGCATGCATACCAAATCTAAAATCGAAAATAACCAACAAGAAATTAAAGCAATAGAAATTCAAAAACTTGAAGCAAACAAAAACTCAAGCAAAATATCCAGCCTGTGTAGTTTATATATTTACAAAAGCCACATCAAAATTGTGGCACATCCTTATCTATGATTTGCCACCAAGATTTGTAGTCCAAAAACCCTCCAACTTCAATGAGCTTGCTATCAAGACTTAGTTACACATTCACACAATAATGGAGTTTGCCTTGCCATTTGGCAGTGGCTTGCTCATATGAAAAAATTTTGCAATGTAAAAAAATGTTAACCATAAAATCTAGTGCATAGATCCAGATGCATGTTCAACCTAGTATCCCGCAACTTTCTATTCATGAAATTGACAAGGTTAATAGTCCACTCATCTTGAATAGTCAAGCACTTTTACTGGCAATCTTCACTAGTTTAATATTTTCAAAAAGCTTATGGTTGAGGATAACAAATACAAAAACTTTGCACCAAAGTCAAAGGATCAAGTTCAAGTCATTTTCCTTTTACGAAACTAGTTTAGACTCATGAATCATGGTCATCTTGAAAAATATGATGTTTGCAAACCAAGAGTTTGTGCTAACAATAAGGTATTAAACACAAATTTTCCACAACCACTCACCTTACAATGGGCACAAAAAAGTTTGCTTCAATTCATTTAAGTAACTGCAAAAACTACCCTTTGCTTTTATTGGATTCCCAACTTAGAATTACTTGGGGCAATTGTAACATGATGCTCTGGAAAACAACATTCAAACTCTATCAAACTCTAAGACAAGGCTATGAGCTACCCTTTCACATTCCTCTTTCACCTTGCTAATAGTTTGGTTGAAGGCAACTTTGGTGATAGGTTGCAAATCTTCAATTTGCTTGGGTAAAAGCACACTACAATGGACTTTTTTGGACGTCCCAATGCCCATTTTTTTGGGGTTTAACAAATACTATTACATAAGTCCCAAATGAAACATGAAAAAAAAAAAAAAGGACTCAATTTATTGAAACATTATGAATTAATCCTTCAACTTTGAAAAAATTACAACAACATCACAAACTTATAAGGCTTCATAGGTTTGTACAAATTTCCTGCAAATTTTGGTTTTTATAGGTTT
>Ga0209611_10001777_pt1 | contig 37367 bp, 32 predicted proteins | sample S1TSphgellanicum_3_FD_187693 | JGI IMG/M metagenome (GOLD analysis project Ga0209611, IMG submission 187693) | Host-associated microbial communities from peat moss isolated from Minnesota, USA - S1T2_Fc - Sphagnum magellanicum MG (SPAdes) (version 2) | ecosystem: Host-associated > Plants > Peat...
AAATAAAAATAAAAATTATGTACCCACCTCCTTAATCAACTTACCAACCCAATTACTTACCTATCAACCTACCTAAGTAGATATCTAGCTTAGGTAGGTAAGTAGGTAAATCCTTCCTACCTACTTACCTAATTTGACCTACATACTTAAATTAATTTTGGACAAATTTAATTAATAGACCATGTGGCACATCTTGATTGTGCCATGTGGTATTCTTTTATGTTACCATTGAAAGTGCAATCCATAAACTAAATAATCAGATGGGGTTTTGGCATTTCCATGTCAGACAATGGGGAGATTCATGTTACATGTAAGTTTCCATCCATTGTCTTATCAATTTCATTTCATTTGTGATTATCATTTCATTTGTCATGTCATGTTTATGTGTTTACTTTACTTGTTTGTAGAAGTTCACAATGGAAGAAGTTGCTGACATGCAAATGTGTAACTTGTCTAAAAAAGTCCATAACATTTAGTTCCAAGATTCATGAAAAAGGGGTGCTTATATTTACGTTGTGACTTTTGACAACTATGTGCAAGCTTTCAAGCATAGTTCATTGTATTGGGCATACTTGAATGGTGTTCCATTGGGAAAAGCTCTGAATAAGAATGAATTTCATGTGCATATAACCAAAGCATCTAGAAACCAATTGTTATTAATCGTAGTTGTTACAAAATATGTACCAAGTTGTTCTTATGCATGAAGGACACTGCACTTGGAGGGTGAGGAGGTTTTTAGATCTCATAAAAGAGGCACAAATCTCCCCTTTGAGTCAAAGGGGGATTTGCATAAACATGACCATGTTAATTTTTCTCATCCCCAAATGGACACAACATTTGGTATCATCATTGGAGCACGTGATGGTGATCATCTACCCACTTCTAAAGCCCATTGTGTGATTACAATTGACATGCACAATTGATGGCGGTGAAATGTGTGAAAGTAATTGTGGACATGGTGTGTGGTGTACTAAACGTTCTCCCCTTAAATCCAATTGTCAATGTAGTGCTTTGCAAAAGGACACCAACCATGAATGTGAGGCAAATCTCATATCATTGAAAACAACTATTTGCATTCTTGCTCCATGTTATGACAATTGATGGAATAAGTTCAAAGGTGATTTTCAAAAGTCACATAGATTTTGGTTTTGTTGTGATGATTTGAACTATTGTGTGGGAAGCTCCAAAAAGAAGTATGCAATTGATAGGCCCCATGTGCTTATGGTATGGTTTGTCTAGAGAAGGAACCAATCTCATTCAAAATGTGGTAATAGCATTAGAAGTTACTTTTGCTCTTTCTAAGGTTATAAGATGGCATCTTTAAAATTTATTTCGCAATAAAAAATTCAGCCCTATGCATAAACCTTTGGATCGAAATGTCTAGCCAAACATTCAAAACAACAAAATCATTTGTGCCCTATTGTATTCAAGCTCTCCAAGGAACATGAAAATAGGTGGGAGGTTGGACACACTCTCAATGCAACTATTTTTCCACCTACAGAGGTTATTCCATGAGGTTATGGACTCGTTCATAACATCACCTCTAGTGTAGGTCAAAATAAAAAATCATATAAAATTATACTTGGAGATTACCCATCTTGCAATTGTATGGATTTTGTCACAATGATGGCAAGCTCATTAAGGGGGCGGGGGAAATAGGTGCAGTGTAAGCATGTTTACTACATTTTACAACATGTAATGTATTGTAGGCAATTATAAGAGTTCATTCATTGTGCAAATTGGAATTGGAATGATGTCCAACACTTAATTTGTCATGTTAGGCAAATAAAGTTTTATCCTTTTCCAAAATGTCAAACTTGTTATAATGTGTCAACATGAAAAGTGCATTACATGTGAAGAAATTTGTGTTGTGTTTATTCTTTCGGTTTTGTTCATGATTTTAAAAAATATGAAAATGTTTATCATTGATTTTTGATAGTCAGGCTTTTCAACCTTCAATAAGTAACTTAAAATTATTTGATGCAAACTATAGTTTATAAATATTTTAAACTAGAAATAAACATCCATCCCCACCTACGTACCCACTAATATCCATCACAAGGTTTGAAAAATGTTGTTCAATCACAAATAAACAAATATATGTACATATGCCACATAATACATGATTTTCCCATGTAAAAGATTATTCCAATGATGTGGCAAGAATATTCATGAAATATTTTATTTATGTGGTAAGAAATATTCCATTAAAAATAAAACCATTTGGAATTTGTGATGCCAAATGTGCCCTATTCCTAAACCTTAATCCAATGTTCCAAACCTTAACATCAGGTTTGTGACTAAGTGTGAAATGCAAATGCACATGAGGCCAAAACAATGTGTTCAGGAGTGAAACACATTTTCACAAGTGGAAGAGAGTGGTAGAAGTGAAATTTAAATTCCTACAAAATATTTCACACTACTCTAACAACAAAATTGCATTTCACATGCCTATGTTCACTATTTTTGTCTTAAGTTTCAACAAACTTAACACTACAATTCATTCCAACATTAGATTCATGGTTATTACATATAACCAAAATCTACACTTCATAATACATTATAAAGAACTCCATAAACAAGATTACAATTCATTTCATCATAATCTAACTCTAAAGAAAATTCACACAAAAGTTGAACATAGAATTCACTATAAAAGTTTGTGCTTCTTTATATTACTAAAAACATGAATCCAAATTACAGCGTAATCCCATGTTTTGTTGAAAAAAAATCCCCAAAACAACATTTAAAATCTGTGCTATATCAAAAAAAAGTCTATGCTTTTCTACCGCAAATACCTCCAACTCTCCTATTCTTCTCTAAAAAAGAACTTTCTATTTCATCTTGTTTTCCTCCTTTGTTCTCCAGAACTTTCCCCCTTTTGAACCATCCCAAATCACATCATTATGATCCAAAACAACAAGAATTCAAAATTCAAACTAACAAAATTCCCTGATTAATCCTTATCCTAACTACCTTGTTCATCTTGAATCACACAACTAGCTTACCCCCTTAACAAAAAATGCAAGAGATTGAGCCCAATGATTCCCAAGTGCATTCCCACTTTGGGAGTTGCACTTGTGCAGGAGTTCCAAATATTCAGAACCTTGGTTGAAAAGATAAACAATCATCAAATTAGGCCCTTAGGATACCATTGGAAAGGTCTCAAAGTTTAAATGCCTAAAATGCCCTCACATTATTCATTTAGACCTGAAATGCATGAGTTATGATCAAAAGAAAGGTCAAGAATCAAATTGTGAATTTGAATCCCAACTATAAATCCCCTTAAAATAGGGGTCAAATGATCTCCAATTGGGTGTGTAATACACCATTGGAAAGATCTTTTTGAGAGCTATAAGATATTTCCTTCTCATATTCAAATAGGTTTGATTTGAGGAAGATATGAATGTCCAAAGTTTTGAAACAACAAGAGTTTCACGTGGGAGTCTTGGGAAAAAGTGTCATTTGAATGTAGCCCTGTGGAGAGTCACAAAGAATACTATAGGGAAGGGAGTGGTGCCTTCTCCCAAAGGTTGCGAACCATGTAAAAGTTTCTACTTAAAGTTGTCTCTATTAAATTCATCACATCACTTGCGTTCAACTTGCACTAACCGTCCTTTTTCTTTGGTTGTGTATGTTGATTTCATTTTGAACTTTTGCTTGTGAGTTCATCTTAGTCCCATCCTAGAACTTTAGCATGCCTTCCTACAACAAAAGTGTTGTGAACTGAAAAATGTGCCCCAACTTTTTCTTTTCCATTGTTTCACTCCGGGACACACTTTTGGGTCTTTTAAGGAGTTTGGGGGCATGTCATTAACCTTGAAAAAAATATTGAACTTGTTTGTCTATTACTTTTTTTTTGTATTTTAAAAAGTGCCTATGTCCACCAAAATGTTTCACAAGGTCAACAAAACTTGAGTTCATTATGAACATAACAAATGTGATCTATTGACCATTAACTCAATCTCACACCATCACAACAATCAATGAAACATTCTAATGATCAAATCCAAAAATGTCCACAAATAATGCCAAACTAGATTACAACCTATTCCTTTCTTACTAACTTCCAACCTTCTTTTTATGAGAAAAAAATGCATAAATTGGGTTTGACCTCTAAACCCCAATGTGGTAACTTGTGTCCCACAAGCTCATTATAAAATGACACGTTATTGACATGGTACCCAAAACTTGTGTCCTATAAACTTGTCATGAAATGACAAGCCTAGCCAAGCCCAACATTTTTTAGAACAAAGCTAAAAAATAGGCACTTTCCAATTAAAACACAAATGGAGATGCACAATTCATGTAACATGAATATGCACTTTTGTAAATTCCAACACAAAACAATGAAACAATTTTTTTTTGAAAAAGGTTGGTGGCACAACATTCCATAATGTTCATGGTGCAACATTCCACAATGTTAATGGCATGGCACTCCACCACCTATGGGTTACAGGTATTTGTGCTTACCAACACAAGTGTTAAATTGTCAAAAATATGACAAAAATGATTCCATGCACACCATTGTCCCATACTTGTGAAAGCCCTCCACAAATTTGCTTCTCCAAATGGGCTAAAATCTCCCACACATATAGGTGGAAACAAGAACTTGTCAATTTAAAACTCATCAAAATTTGACTACCTAGATTATAGATATGAAACTTTGAATAAATTTCTAATTAATTCATGAATTTTGAAATTATTTAAATTTCCTTTTAACTATCCAACTATGCAATCAAATGTGTGTGGAATTCATTCAATTGCAAGGTTTAATTTGTTTGATGCATGGTTATAAATATGTGTTCAACTACTAATCCTTGAACATACACTAACCAATTATTTGGCTATAGGTTGGATGAAAAAAACCCACATCCAAATTATGGATGAAAAAATAACTAATGTGGATAATTTTTTTAATCAAAAATTAGAAATTTTTAAAAAAAAAAAAAAAAAAACCCAATTTTTCTTAAATGATTTTTAAAAACACATGGGAGGTTTGGATTGGCCTTAAACTTGAAGTTCAGAAAATTTGGAAAAAACAAAAAATAAAAAGATGAGTTTTGGATTGAACCCTTTGAATATTTTTATCTATAGGCTATTTTGAGCCTCATGAATTGACCACATCTTTCAAAATTGGGTGAGCTCAAAAACCGATTGGCAATGGTGAGCTTCAAGCTCAACCACCACCAAGCTCTTTCTATGTTGCCATCTCCCCTTTCCTATCCTCTCTTGTTGTAACAATTGTTGTGGTGGTTCTGTTTGTGGCATGCATGAACAACCGTGATGACATCAATGAGGATACTCCTTACCCCACCCTATTGTTGTTAAAGATTGGCTGATCGGAGGTCCCAGCTCCAATGGTGATGGTGGTGATGGTGGTGATGACTTCTGTTGTTGTCGGGTTGCTTTTACTACAGTTTCCTTGCCTAACTCCTTTTGGGTTTGCTTGCTGACAGAATGGGAAAAAGAAATAAAGGGGCCATCTATGACAAAGGTAGGGCCCTCCTCCTTTTTCTTCACAATGCCTTTCAATACATCACTCCAAGTACCTAGGCCCAATTGAGGTAAGGAATAACTAATGGCAAAACAAAAAATGAAACCTGTTCACAAGATCCAAGCAAAGCTCCCAAAAACACTATTACATGTGCAAAACAACAACCAAGTTTTTTGAACTACACAAAATTCAAGGAAAGATTTTTTTAATTCAAAATGCTATTCACCTAGAACACAAGCCCACACACTTGCAAAGTCTCACAAGAGTGCCAACACAACCACACTCTTGCAAAACATGAACTTACATAATACTTGCATAAAAAGGATGAAACAAACCACAAAAGAGTAATGTGATTTCAAACCCAAAAATTGTTATAGCCAAAGTGGCAGAGATCCACATGAAGATTTAGTCTAATTTTTAATTTTTAAACAATTTTTTGAAAACCTCCTTCTATACTTTGGCTAACATACTTGAACCATGTATTGGCTATTGAAAATCTAAAAAAGCTTGGTGATTTTACCACTTTTAATTTTTAATATAGCTTTTTGGCTATATACAGCCGGCGAAAAAGAAGGCTGCTCCGTTAGAAGTAGTTTCGGACCTTTAAATTGGCCGCGACGAAAGAGGGACTCCGCGAGAGTGCTTCAAGCGTCCCTGAACAGTGCATCCAGTTTTTGTTGCTGATAGATTTCGAAGAATTCAGTGGAGATTTAGTCGCTTTTGATTTTTATTGCTCAGCTCTAGAAGGCAGCGTTCGAATCAGTTGACACGAACAAATTTGTTAAACTTCTTGTGTTTTGCACGTGTTTGGTTTGGGTTTCTAGTCTGTTGTTCTTGTTGGAGGGAGACGTATAAGAGAGTGGACAATTTCGAGCTGCAGTGAAGAAGGTTTTGAGGTTTCGATGAAGAAGTATTTTCAGGGAAAGAAACTTCAGACGGCGAGTTCTTCATTGCCATCTTACTCTACTACTCCGAGTCCAGCGTTATCGCTTCTTTCGTCACCTTCGACTGCAGATCTTTTTTCGCCTGGAAGAAGAAGAAGAGAGAATGGCAAAAGTCAGGAGGTTTGAAATTGTCGCCACAACGGAGTGTGGGATGTAGTAGTACTATGATCGAAAGGCTCGTCAGTCTGACTTCAAGCTCAACGAAATCCAAGCGGGACTCGGAGAAGACTTCTTCCAGAGCAGGTAGCAGTAGTAAATCATGAGACCGATGTTGGAACATGCAAAGTGATCTTGTAAGAGTTCTCCAAGTTTACTGATGGTGACGGTCTAATCTCAGCGACGGAGCTAGGACTAGTGCTGCGATCCCTCGGTGATGATGACCTAATGGAACAGGACCTGCAATCGATCGTTGAGCATTCCGACGCCGATGGCGACGGTTTCATAAGCTTGGAGGAGTTTATCGCTTTCAACAAAACTTCAGCCGATTCCGCGGCTACGATCAATGCTAGAAGAACAGAGGATCCTCGAACAACTGATGATGATGAAGACTGCGTGAAAGCTGCATTTCGCACATTCGACAAAGATGGCAATGATTTCATTGCAACAAACGAGCTTCACAGTGCCTTGTTAGGTGTGGGAGATGAAGCTCATAGTCTGGAAGGTTGCCATCGAATGATCAGTTCCTTCGACAAGGACGGTGACGATTTGTCGATTACCAAGAGTTTCGGTCCCTGCTAGGTGTGTGCTGACTTGCAAAATCGTGAAATGAATTGATCCGTACCGCGCGTTCTTCACTCGATTGGCAATGTGATCAAGAAGCAAACGACTTCATTCTAGAGTTTGGAATAGTCGCAGGCAGATACCGCCCCAGCACAAAACTTGAGACATCAAGAGAATCGAGATTAACATGGTGAAAACAAAGGTTGAGGCGACCTGACGTAGCTTCTTTTCTTTTTTCTTTCTTTTGGGTTCTTGCAAATCCTAAATTCATGCATGATAGAAATTCATTGCTCCAGAAACTTGTCCGCAGTACCCACATTGAGTAGGGAACTCGATGAGATGCATACAAGACGGTATAGAACAAGGATTTAAAGCAAGAATTTATTGCAGGTTAGCTCACAGCAAATGAGTCCTTTCTTTGCAAAGTTTGTGAGCAGATTTCACATACTCAATACTCAAGAATCCAGTTGTGCAATGACTCCCTGTTTTGTTTTCTGAGTTGCTCCTGAATTGCAATGTTTCCATGCAAGGCATCTGGTGCCTGGTACCTTGTGATTTCACAAACCCAATACTTGAGAAACTGACTGCAATTACTCCTGTTTTGTTCTGAATTGCTCCTGGATTGCATTCATGCCAGATTATTTGAGATCCAGTACCTATCAAATCTATGCGATTTCACACACAGAATACTTGAGAATCTGACTGCAATCAATCCTGTTTTGTTCCAAGTTGCTTCTGAATTGCAATGCTTTCATACACACCATCTGAGATCCAGTACCCTTCAAATCTGTGTGTTTTCACATTCCAAATGCTTGAGAATCTGATTGCAATTGATACCGTTTTGTTCCAAGTTGCTCCTCAATTGCAACCAATCCTTTTTGTGCCAAGTTTCTCCTGAATTGCAATGCTTTCTCACACAGATTGTCTGGGATCCAATACCCCATCAAATTGCCTACTTGCAAGAGACTTGATCATCTGAGCAACAACTAGATGTTGATATGTTGATATGTTGAATCTGCTTGATGTCTTGTTGAGAAATAGATTTCACAGATTGTCTTAGAATGCATGAAAAAAAATTATACCCAAACAATCACTTGAAAGATAATGTTAATGCAAAGATTTGCACATTCAGGAAGACAATTTTCCACTCTTGGTGCAATGCATCATGTATAACACTCATGTGTATCTTACTAAATGCCCAAATGAAACCTCTAATTGGAACTCTGATGGGACCTCATTGGCTGCCAAGACTTTGGAACCCTATGAACAAGAATCTAACATAAATATACATTGATCCCCCATGCATAAACAGATTGAAACAAACATCTCCAAAACTGTATGAAAATATCTTTGCAACTTGCTGAAAAATTATAGATATACAGCTGAATCGAAGTGTGATCAGTGATTACCCTACCTACCAATCTTGAATAAAAAGAGAAATTATGTCACTTGTTTACCTATGTGATTGATTGGACCACGGTTAACAGTAGGGGGTGGCCTAACCCAGTACCCAATGCCTCTTTACTGGTTGCAGCAGTGCTCAGGCTGCTGGCTGATGACAGTTTGGTCACATCAGCTGATGTAATACCTCCGGAGTATGTGGCTGTTGTGGTCTTTGACCAACTTTGAGGGGTGATTGGTAGTGCATTCACACAACTTGGCTCAAATTCAAGCAATGTCCAACTTATCTTATATCTGGACAGATCATAGCTTCCTGGTGCAAAAAATGCTATGCGGAGAGGTACCTTGGCAGATGCACCTGCAGGCAATGTGTGGATGGTGCTTGCCTGCAGGTTACACCACAGGAAGGGCCCACATGAGGCTCTATTTACCATAACTTCTGTGTTTGGAACACCTGAAGTACTTATTCTTGGGGCTTCAGCTTTCGAAGATTCTCCAGATGGTGGAGTGGACACACCAAGGGAAGTCCATCCCCCCTGAGTAGTTTGAGAAGATGCAGCTGAAGGCAAGTCCAATGTCTCTACTCTTACAGATGCAGCAAAAATGGAACAATTTCGTATTGTCAGTGTCACTGAAACTTCACAGAAGGGCTGTGTCCAGAAATCATGCACAACACACTTGGGTGCTTCCATGACCCACACAAAAGGTTGAGCACCCTGCACACTGCCAGGGCTCACATTTGGTCAGCACAACACTCAACACATATTGGTACAGTGCGCCTCACATAACACAACAGAGCTAGTCTTGAAACAAATTTGTTCATTCCCCATGAGCTTCATTTCAGAATCTATGTATACTCCCACTAGCATGAATGAACACTAAGGAAAATCTGTGCATAGACAACCAAGGTTCACCACTGATATCACTGTCTCCAGAAGCAATCAGACAGGCAGTAAAGTTGCATACCTGCAATGACAGACATGATGAGCTCCCACACGGAGACTGTCCTGCACTGCTCCCATACCCTCTTGTTGCTCTGATATCAATACCACATCCACTGACCCACTGTCTGACATTGGATTTGCGGCAGCTGTGATATGTTTCTCAGCATCCATCTGCACCTGCCACACAAGGGTAAAGCTCTGATCATACCAATATCCAATGGTGCTAGCCAGTTCAGAGTAGTCCATTATAATGTAGGAAATATTCATATCAGAACTTCACCTTTGACTGGAGAAAATAAGGTAGAGGAGGGTGGGGCTGATGAAACTTTTCACACAAAAGGAAGCGGAAGAGGGGACCCGATGAAATGTCAATAAGTGGCTCGCTGCTACTGGGAGGCCCCAGACCTATATTGCTTGTCACCTCCTCTGAACTTGACCTCCCTTTGTGTTGAGCGACCTTTCCAACCCATTAACCAGATGACTGTGTTACTAGAAGTCACAAGAACCAGCCATATATCCATGACCTGGACTGGCCTCATGCAAGGAAATACTTAGATGACAGTAGGAAAGGTGTTCTGGAAAAAGAACCAAATTTTCTAAGATCTCCAGAAGGTAAAACTTACGAGGAGCTTGAAAAATAGAGACAAGGTCTGACTGGGAGGCAAGAGCTGGGAGGGACAGACAGATGCAGAGAGGAAGGCAGCCCTGACTTCTGCAGTGTCAGTCCCACCCATGCCCTCCTGCTCCACCATGGGGGGCAACAAGGGAGCCAAACACCAGTGGTCGCCTGCACAGGATACTTGCCGGAGCCAAAAGCTCTCTGTCAAATGTTGGTTCTCCACATCTAGACGCAGGAAAAACTGTTGAAGATGCATTGGTGATGGAGATATTTGAACAGATATGCACAACGCAGGAAGTACCTGAACATATAATGCTTTTAGTCAAAGCTGGGACTGGGACAGGCACTTCAAACATGCCACCAGGAAGTGCTCCACAACCTCTAGAGCACATACTACTCCTTCCATTGGGCTACTGCTTAATCCTTATGTGCCAGATTACACAGTCATACAAGTGCCCATTGCAATATCTTGAACTGATACAATCCATGACACTGATAGACCTTAAAGACAACCAAAAGAGTGTATACATATCTGTGAAACTGGCTAGTTAAAATGCCGATTTTCTGATTCCTTCTCATACAGAAGGCAAATGAACACCATACAAAGCAGCACGTGATCTTGAAAGAGAGAAGGGTGGGTGCATCTTACTTGAATGGTATGTGTCATTCGAACAGTTCGATACATGAGACCTACTGTGGCACCATCAGACTCATAGTAAATAACAGTATTTATGGAGAGCATTCCTGCATGGCTGGCATGAAACCATAATGGCCACAACACTGTTGAGCCCCCCTCTAGCACTGTGCCCTGCATGACCACCAAACCATTCCATCACTGGCAACAAATGTACGCATGCCCCTTGTGCTACCTGAATAGGAATTTTCCACACCTTAAAAAATGGTCATCAAAACCCACATGGCCAAAACACAATGTACTATTGCATGATGCACACACTGGTTTGCGTACACGTTCTATCTGAATTTTGCATGCTGAATAGATTTCTGAAGTTAAAACTGACAACTTCAGGCTGTCAAATAAGGCTAACTTGCTTGAATCTGCCTCCCAACTTTGTATGCAAAATGCTCCCACATCACCTCATATACTTATCAACAAATCCCAAATCATGGGTTCATTTGCAGTTCCCTTCAAATACACTCACACGTACCTCACAACAGATATTCCTACAGGTCACAAATAACATACCTCAGGAAATGAGAAAACTAGACCACTGGGGCTTGAGTCTTGCTCAAAACTCTCTGCATTGTGCACCTCCCGTTGACCCTCCTGGGCTTGGACCTCAAGACAGCTGGGAAACTCCATGTCCAAATCTGCAGGATCTCCAACTAGCAGAGAGTTCGAATGGTTTGACTTCAGTTTCAGTTTCTGCCAAAGCACACATTGAGAGTGAGGTGAGCAGCTACCTGTCACCTACTGTGGAACAAAGTGATTCAATCTGCCATCTGTTTGTTCATGGCAACGTAAGAATTGAGCACAGACAAGGTCTCTCAATTTGACCACATAAAGAAGCAGTGTCATAGACTTCAATCACCAACAGTGATTGCAGACACATAAAAACTCACCCAGGCAATATACTTTCTGAAATATCCAAGTCCTACATGTTCTGACCATCATTGCTGGATACTGCATGGTGTTTCACCACAAGGGAAACAGTTTTTCTCCCAAGAAAGAAGAATCTTTCTGAAGTCTTGGAAAGAAAGTGGAGAGCAATGTGAAAAGTACTCAATTCACCTTCACAGGAACTTTTGAAGGATTATAAAGCTCCAGCACAACCCGGTGCAACTCCCCAGAGTTGACTCTTGCTGGCAGCTCATGTACAGACACGTCCAGTCTTGGCATGTGCTGCAACATCACATTAGGAGCAAACCTCAATGATTACATGTATACAAGGAGCCAACAGTGAGCTGTGCAATGCAATTATATAGTAAGGTGAAACAAATGACAGTGGTGGACAGTGAACAAAATTCAGCATCACATCTTGCAGTAGGCCCAGTCAGTGATCAAACCAGGGTTCGATGGCCAAGATAATCTCGCCTGCATGACCTGACTACAGTATAAAGCCCATTGATAGGCCCACTGCATAAGAAAAACATCTTCTGAAGAAGACCAGAGAAACACTGTAACCAGAAAAATGTCAGAGCAGCAGAGCACACCCTGAGCACATGGAACTTTAGGCGCTGATGAGGTGGTGGCTCATCCCGGGCTCCACTTTTGGATCTTTTGATGCGAGGTCCCAACACTGCAAAGTCACGGTGTCCTGCTGCTACACCCGACAAGATCCAGTTCACACCCACCACCTTCAACACTCCCTCCTTCAGTGGCTTTACCTTCAGGCGCACCTGCAAATTCAATATTGTATGCATCAATTGGCAAAATCCCCTGTTGTAGCAACTTTCAATTTGTTTCTTCCAGACAACAGTTCACAGGTTTGTGCAGATTTGACTTGTTTGCAAATGTCTGCTGCAGATGGGTCTATGCAAACATAGATAACCCTTAAGACACAATTTGAATCCATCATCTCAAATTTGAAACAAAACCACACTGTGATCAAATACACCTTTGGGTCACAGGACATCAATGATTCACAGTAGCAAGCACACATACCACAATCTTCTCTCCTGGTTTTAGAGAGAAGGCCTCTTGGGGAAGAAAGAGAGGGGAAGCTGATATGTCTGCAGTTTCCTCCTTAGATATCTGACTGTCTACTTCCTCAGATGCTGCCTCCCTGAGCTCATTTCTGTGTGTGCAGGAAGCAATGCAGCATAAATTTATTGATAAAGGGAATTCATCACAACAGACAACTCAAGTGTAGCATTCTTAACTTAGTTGACAGATGTATCGCTAGTCTAAAACTACAGTCTGAGCAACATTGATCACAGGAGAGGAGGACATTCAAAGATCAAATAGGATACTGATTTCAGCTTGTGACCTACAATAGTACAAGCTCAGCTTTCTCTGCAAAGCATGGTTCCCAAGAATGAATCAGAATTCTTGCAATAACAAAACTTACCCTTTTTCCAAGTTTGAGTTGTCAATGTTTATATCATCTGCTTCCTTGATGCTGACTGTACCCCCCACATTAACATTCAGCAGTTTCCAACAATCTTGCAATGTTCAATGCAAGCATAAAAAACTAGTCCAGTCATATAGCCACAGCAAGCAGTCAACAAACTCACAATTATGGCACGATCAAGGAACAAAAGAGATGTTGGGTACCCTGTAAAATTGCCACAATCACCAGCTAACTATCCATTGCTAACTATTGGCCCCAACAAAGCGTGGGGTGGCTACATCCCTATACCGAAAGAGGGTGTTTGTCTAAGCAAATCATCTAGCAGTGCTTGCCAGCCTTACCTGCAGCAGTCTCTATAAACTCGCAGGAAAGACAAATGGAAGAGATATCAATTGGTATCTGTAGTGGGTTGCTAAATTCTACATCCACGCCAATGTCCTCTGGCATCATAACAATGTACAACACTGCAAATCAGCATAACTGGCTCTGAAATGGATGTGTAAGTGAGCATGTGACAGTACACTCAAGAAACAGGATAAGAACTTTCCCAAGTCTATTGACCAACATTGGACATTGCCCAACATGACTTCACGAAGGAAATACACAAGGCTCACCACCAGCTACACAAATATTGAAGTCTTTGACTTGTGGCAAAGACTTTGAAGGAGCATCCATCCATGTGTGCAAAGTAACTGTCACTGCCGGCAACAGCCCCTCCTCTACAGGACCCCATATCTCCTCCGGTGCTGCTGCCTGCACCCAAGAAGGAGCATATTGTTTCCAATGGTTACCTGCTTATCAATCTGCCAGGAAGTGCTCAGTGGAGGGAATTGCATTGAAACAGAAAAATCCATTATGCTATCAACATGAAGTTAGCGGATGTTTTTCTGGCAAACAAGAGCACATAGTAAGCAAAAAGAACAGACAGTGTCAAAACTCAAGAGTCCCAGGCAGAAATGTGCAGAATGTACAATGAGTGGAAAGCCAAAAGTGCCATATAAACCAAGCAATTAAGCACATTTCTACAACATGAACTATTTGCACACAGATTAAAGAAGAGAATCTAGGCTGGCACTCACCGCAGCAGAAGATGCATACGTTCGGTGGTCCTCAAAGTGCACACACACATTTTCCACTTTGACAACTGGCAAATCCAGCTCCAGAAGCTTATCCTTTCCTACTGTGTTCTACAACCAGCCAAAACTCCCCTTTGCATTCAGCACCGCAACTGAAAGCTATACATATACTCCACTGTGGAACCCAAATGTTCAAAACAATATGGGATTGTGCACATCTGAATACCACCAGATACACTAAGGGGATTGGCCAAGTATCAACTCTGCGATGCCCTTGGTGACTTGACTTTGTCTAAGATAAGACCAGTACAATTTACCTGGACAACATACAGAAATTCCCTCAAGAAATTTGATTGATTTGTTGGTGACTGATGACTGCAGGAGATCAACTTCATGAAGTGAAGAATAGCGAGATCAAAGCTTCCCAGAAAATGGGAGAGCCTGCATCAAGTACAATAGGTGTCAGGTTCTGCAGTTTCACCTATTGTGTTTCAAGCTTCCAAGTAGTCAAAAGCACAGATTTGAGCAGGGAATTAGATTGAGGGACCAAATGCACATGGATTGCACCCAACGACGGAATTGGAGAAAAGAAAGGAAGGCAGTTATCTCATTGCCTGCCAAGATGAAAATGGACGTGATCACTGATGTATTTCCAGCCTTGATCTTCAAAGATGCTAAGTGCACTCCTGTATACCCTCATCGCATGCTTGTGCTACACATGCAGCACTATATCATCTCTCTAAGGCACTCATCAGGATGCTGCCTGCTGCAACTTCAGTCAACAGAGAAGAGATTGGAACATACAAACTTCAAACAAGAACCTTGCCAAAACGGTTCATTCAGCTCATCTACAAAACACCAGCCAGATAAAAGAGCATCTGATTACAGCTGCACCAACATCAGACTTTCCTTTTCCTGAAAGAAAGATTGTCTCCAGGGTTTGAATTCTACCGGCTCTTGTACCTGAACTCACAGAGCAATGAGGCAAATATACGTACTTGAGCACAGACAATATAGCGATTGCCAGCCAACACCAGGTGGAAGCCAAACTTGCGTAGCATGGGAGGAGATGCCCTCAGATAACAGTAAGCAGCTTGTTCCAGCAACACTCCTGCACGCAAATCCAACTCCTGTATCCTCCCCAGTAGCAAGAGTGGACCAAGTCACAAATCATAAAATCCAGAACCAAAGCCTCACAGCCTCCAATACTGATAATCCAGACACCTGCAATTCAAGTACCTAACACCTTACCTCAACAGAAGCCCTGAAAAGAACACCTGCTGCCTCCCGAAATTGGCCTCTTGCTTTATGCATCTCTGACAGCCACAATGCTGTCCGTGTTGCATACTTGGCAGTTAAGCCCCCACATTTCTGTCCACAACAATGAAGGTTCACTAAATTTAGAACATTATCAAGACTTCTGTCATGAAGAACAACATAAAGATGTCACTATGTTCATGCCCACCTGGGCAAGTTCAACCAAACACAAAATCCATGGTTCTACCTCTTACCATAGCATGCAGCCTTCCTCACAGAACTATGTTCCCTATGTAGAAGAAAACCCTGCAGCAAAGAAAGGGAGTCACTTGGTAAGAAAAGAATGGTCATGAAGGATTGATCTATTTTGACCTGGTAGTAGTTGTATGCAGTGTCCAAGCACATTTCCGCCTCTCTTCGAGACTGGTCCAGCACGAACAAGCACAGTCCGATCATCTCCTGCACAAATGATTTGCCAGAGGACCAATTACAAAAGAAATCTCCCTGACATCTTTTGTGCCTAAGTTTATTTTCATTGGCAAAACCAACATTACATGCGCAAACTTGAACAGACCTGAACCCCAGCATAATGCTTCCAAGCCTTATCAGTCTTGTAGTCACTGGAGAGCAGACGGTAATTAGAAAGGGCAAGGTCATAATCCCGCAGCATAAAAGCATAATCTGCTAAGACTCGGATCTGTGACTCCATGCTACTGAATGTGTACCTGGAACAAGACAGCACCCATTTTCCAGTTTCTGCTCAGCATCAGTTAGTCATGGCATACTGACTCTCATCATTAGAAAAACAATGAAAATTCCACAATATCTACCATCACCATTTTCCCACGTGACCCAATGCTTTGCACACAACATTAATAACTCATGCACCACAGCACAATGGTCATTCTCAAACAGGACACATACACTGGACCAGTTTGAACATCAGGGGTGTCATCTTTGCCCTTGCGCCACCACAAATTTTTTAATTGATTTTTCAGCCCCTTCCTTGTTGCTGAGACCTGGGAGACATCAGGCATTCAGTCTTATCTCATGGTGCTCAATGGTATTCTTCTCAATCCACTCGATGAAAATGGTGGAGACTGATAACTTGAAAGGGTTCAGGGCAAAGTTCAGCATAGGCAAAAAGCCACAATGAACATCAGACCCATCTTTCATGCATGGTAGAGGACACACAGTGTAATAGTGATGTCTGCACTCAAAACTAGGAACAGCTGCTTTTACTGTGAAATGCTCAATCCCCCAAAGAACAACTTCAGGACTGGAATGCAGCAAACAGGTGTTGACTCCAACAAAAGGTTAGAGATCACTGCAATGGCAAAGTCTCTGACCTGCTGGTTAAGCATGCGAATCTTTTGTTCCATGTGTGGAATGACTTGCTTCAGTGTCACATCTAGCAAAAAGTCAGTTATCTGCACATCACTAGACACGACTAAGTGAGCAACAACTGTCATGAATGTGCACATTCTGTTGTAAACAGATTGTCAAATTTTCTATAGCAGAATGGCTGCAAACCTTGTGATCATGCCAATCCACACTATTGCAGTCACAATAGAATTGTGGGCAAGCAGTCATGGATGGGACGTGTGACCATAAATACCTCTCCTATGTCTGTCTTGTTGAGGAACACACCAGGCTTCGGTTCCCCATCTGCTTTATCATCCAGCTGCAAGGACTCAAAAAGGTAAGATGCAGTGAGGAGACAAATCAACAAAACTTTCAGATCTCTTCAAAGTCTCTTGATACCCAACCCATCACACCCAACTAGAGATATTTTATGTGATCAGAATAGCGACTTGGTGTTCATGCCCATCTTCCTCTGGATTCATTATTCTCTTCTCAACAAGCAGTGTGATTAACATCTGGCTTGAATATGCTGTTGATAATGTAATACCAATTATCTTGCTGGAAAACAGGTCCACCTGCTTACTACCACAGGTGTGGCTCATGTCACAAGTTAAATGCCAGCCAAGAGCAAGATGGAGGCAATCAGAGGGGGCATCAAGCAGTGGGTTTATGCATAATAAACTGAGCTATTGACTCAAACCAGTAAAGTATCTTTGACCATGACTGCATACCAGCTCACTTGTACTGTGAGAGCTAGGGATGATTGGCAGAGATGAACGGCGCGTCCAAAAATCAAGCTGAAAAGCTACATCTGGTGCGCCTGAGTTGATCGGCAACACCCCACAATTGTTCACTCCAAAAGCACCACGCATCTCAAACAGAATTTCATTGCATCTGTACGACATTAGCACACTCAGATTTCAGGGTCTAATGGCAGGATTAGCATGCAAGGAGGGATAGGTCATTCTGGAATATCCATCAACATGAAGCACACAGCTAAAGCTCAATCCAAATAGAGAATAATGGTCTTGACTCAATACATGTGCAATCCAAAGCATTTCCTACTTCATGGCTATTCATCTCTTAGTCAAGTGTGCATGGACACAAGCAACTAATGCAGGCAACAGCAGAAGTAAAATGTCATGGTTGATACCCATCCAATGCTCCATCCTGTATATCATGTAATAGCACATAGTGCTTGAGAATCTTAGGATCCATCGCACCCTCATTCAGCAGCCCAGGCAGTTGATTACCATTGAAAAGATCCACAAATTGGGACAATGGGCTTTCATCCTTCGATGAAACAACCAACAGACCTGCCACCTCACAATGGAGTTATCAGCACTGAGCATACATTTCCAAACTCACCGAATACATTCCTCAGACATGATCCTCTCTCTGCAGGAAACAGACATCTAAGCTGCGATTGACGTTGAACCAGAATTACGGAAATTATATGAAAATTACAGAATATACAACAAGAGAGAAGAGGCTGCAACCACCTACATGCAACAGGATGGTCAAGTGCTTCATGTTCTGAAAAAGCCAGAGTACTCATAAAACTTTTGCTGTATCTCTGAAACCATGACACCTGTATTTCTGACTCTGCCACTGCAAAACATTATGTGCCATAAGCTTTTTAAAACTCATGTTATATCCTAATGCAAAATGCCATCCACAATGAGGACCATTATATAAGAATGTGCATAATTATATGCCCCAGAGCTTGCCAAAGGGATTTGAATGTCCATTTTGGGAACAGACCTGAACAGATTCACAGGGCTCTGTCCTCCAAGTTTGGAACTCAAATTTAACAGCTCAGAAGACAGAAGACCACAGCTACTGCATATGAAAAGATGTTTTATCAGCTCACACCCACAATGTACTTTACACTACAGATCTGAGTTTTGAGAGAACTATGAGTTCATTTCTGCAGTCAACACTTATCCAACAAATTCTCCACCATTGCATGAAGGAGAATTTGAATGCATGCCCATGGACTACTTTCAGCTTCCTTCTGAAAACATTATTCTTACTACAGCAACAAGGGTTGGTCTACGTTAGAACTATCTTGGAAATTGATACTCATTTTGAGCATGATTGCCATCTGCAAAAGTTCCATGGCAAATAGCTGCTGTATTTTTGCTAATAACACAGCTAAGCCAAGTTCTCAATCAATGGTGCACATGTCCACCCATCTGAACCAATTTGTCAGGAGTCATACATCTCTGTGCAAAACATGTCAGCTAGGTAATGAGCAGCCTGTCAATGTGTTTGGAGCATTCGACACACATGAACCTTCCTGTCAGAAGCTACATCTTTTGTAGTACTCCAAATCTCAATGTGGTGGCAAGGAAGTTGTGACATACTCTGCTTGACAACTTCAATATTTGCAGGATCACCCTGTAAAGCTCCAGCAGCATCGTCACTGGAGTTGGTTACAATCTCTACCAAATGCTCTTCTGCTATCTGGTTACAGAAGTAAAACTAAATTATTAATCAAAACCCTTCAGACAAATCGGTACATCAAAACCCTAACCTAAAATAGGATACACAGCATCATGATTTTAGGGTTTTCCCAAAGGTCCAATCCCAATCCCAATCTGATAATGTCCCCAACTCCTCCACAGGAAAGCAAGATGCTTCTTCTTCATCTTCTTCTTCTCCACTTTCAAAATTGCGAAGGAAAAAGTGCTTGCACTTCACAAGCCTGAACACGGAAAAATAATCTACCTCTGGGCTTGGTTGCCTGATTTCTGAGGCATTGAAGATGCGCAGCTGGAAATCCTGCAGCCTGTAGGGTTGCTCACTTGCTGTACGCACGGGAACTGCATGCAAACAAACCTTCGTCGTCGTCATCATAGCCACTTTGAACCCATCCCCGAATCCCTCTCTCCACCCTTTGCCGGCGAGTAAATCTGCCTGGCGACACTAATACTCTCTGGAGCCCACCACACCCAGAACCTCGGAGTGTGCAACAAACATCAAAGACCACCCAGCAACAACCCCTCGCCCACCCAACAGGGGAAAAAGAAGTAAAACCGCGACTGCATACCATTGATTTGATCAAGGACGGAAAAGGGTCGCAGCAGATCCACGAATCCGAGATGGTTTTTGCGGCAGGATTCTTCAGCACGTGGAGTAGAAAGAACCATAACCACGGGGCTAAATCTGTCCCGCATTAGATGCGCCAGTGCTGCACCTGCTGCCTCCATTGCGTCGTCGTCGTCCACAGCGCCTGCACACCACTATCGCGCACAGGCTCTTTGAACTCTTTGCATCCCAGCGCACCTCCCTCTCCCTTCCGCACGCGATCTCTTGTACACGACGACACGTATTTATACCATACATTATACATACTGCGAGGCAATCAGTCACTACGCTACGTTACCTTACTGCTGGCACAGGCCCGCTACTCTTGTACACGACGACTAGTATTTTATAATGTGTATAATACCTACTGCGACGCAATCAGTCGCTATACTACGTCCCTTAACTGGTGGCACTGGCCGACCCGTGAGTGTCCAAAACGTGTAGGGTAAGGACCGAGGGCCAGAGCGAACCAGCCCCCGTGACTGCATCAGTTGGCCGTTCTGTCCATAGGATGGGCTGCTTTTTTTCATCCGGCTTCTGAACCTCTGTTAACCAACATAGTACCACAGGCAACTTTTTTTTTTTTTTCCTTTGGTAATTTTTTTATCGGCCCTTTTTTCATTAACCCTGACCTTAATGTTACCTTCCCACCTATCTACCCTCAGACCTAGCTACCCTATTCAATTGCATCTTGGCCCTACCTACTAATTACAATTAACCCCTTATTTGCTTGCAATTTATCTTTTGGTGGTTAAACCTATACCTTTTGACAAGATGTTTTTTATTTTTTTGGGGCTAAACTTTTATTTCTCAACAAAAGTTTTATATTCTTTCGTTAAACCTTTATTTCTTAACAAGACTTCTATACTCCTTTATTAATTATTTATTTCTTGATAAAACCTTTCTATTCATTAACTAAACTTCTATTTCTTAACAAAATGTTTTTACACATTGGTTAAACCTTTATTTCTCAACAAAACTTTTATATCTTCTTGATTAAACCTTTACCTGACACGTTCCCAAGTCACAAGGTGAAACCCACTTGAGGGTTTCACAAAATCAAGTTGCGGAAAGTTGAGACTTGGTAGCACGCTCTCGGCTTCCAACTCTAAAAAGGGGTAGAAGGTCGAATTGGGAGCCCAGGGATTGGACTAGGAAGAGGGACTAGCTTAGCTTGTGTGAATCTACATCCAAAAACCAACCAAATCGGGTTAGTTTAGCATTCGGGACACCTTTGGGTGTTGGGACTTGCCACGGGCACTTGGACACACAAGACTCACCACGGCCCGGACTCGGGGGAAGCCACCACCTTCCCCCATATAGTATTCTTTGCGGCTGGTCGCAGAGGCTACATCCGAATGGCACATTTTGTTGGGACTCCCGAAATGGAGTCCCGAAAGTGTCCCGGCTAGACTCCCGGAACTTTGAACGGCTGTAGCTCCTCGCCCTAAACTCAGATCGGGACGACTCCTGAATCAAAGTTGTAGCTCTCGTCGAGAGCTTTTCAACACCGTGTCACACTCTCAATTCGGACGTCGGGAAAAGGTCGATTCCTGACTTTTAGTGGTTGGGAGTCAAACTGCCAGTTTGACTCCCGGCCCTTCTTTTGCCCATAACTTGGGCTGCAAATGTCCGAATTGCCAATGCGAGGCCATTTCGATATCTAAGTTTCAAGACCTTTCCAATGACATCAAGAACACCCCAATGCGAGGTGTTTTGGGCCTTGTTGTTGAACTCTAAACATTCGGGAGTCCCGGAGGACTCCAAACCTCCAACTTTTCCAAGTGTTGGGCTTCACCCCCACACTTGGCCAAAGTGGGGTTGCGACATTACCCCTTGATAAAACTTCTATTTTTTCGTGGTTAAACCTTCAATGCTTGACAAAACTTAAATTTTTTCCTAACTAAACTTCTATCTTTCAACAAAACCTCTTTGTTTTTTGGCTAAACCTTTATTTATTAACAAAACCTTTATATATTTTTGGTTAAATTTCTATCCTTTAACAAAACATATGTTTATGTTTGGCTAAACCTTTACTGTTTGGCTAAACTTTAATATTTTCTTGGCTATGCTTTTACTTTTCAATAAATAAAAAAATTTAGTTAAACCTACCTCTTGGCAAAATTTTATCTTTGGATAAAGCCTTTTTGTTTCTTGGCAAAACCTCTATTTCTTCTTAACTAAACTTTTGTTATTAGGAAAACTTTTATCTATTCCTAATTAAACCTTTACCTTTTGACAAAACCTCTATGTTTCTTGGCTAAACCTTTACCTCTTAGCAAAATTTCTATATTTTTTTAGCTAAATTTTTATACTATCAAGTTGAATTTCAACAAAACTTCTATAATTCCAAGTTGAATTTTTATGTCTTGACAAACAATATTGTGGTTAAACCTTTATCTCTTGTAGCTTTAATAATAGTTACAACAAGTTCCTCTTTTTTTTTGCTTTTATAGATTTCCACATTATGGTTTGTGTGATGATAGTTAGTATAATACATGCTTGGTTTTGTAGTTATTTGGTTTCCAACAATTATGCTCCCTATTCCTATGGTTTATGGTACATAGAATTTATTATGTGCTTCATGCATAGAAATACCTTCTTCACAAATTAGTGCTGACTTTTTGTGCTATTGCAAAATCTCCCTTTTCATTCCCATAATAGCAATAGGTAAATAAAACTATAGTCATGATTGGAACACTATGATCAAAAACTTGTCAGTAGTAGGTGTTTGTAGACTATTAGCTAATTTCAATAATCTTTCATAATATACCTTTACTCTTTTTGTGGATTCCTATTTCAAGTTCTTCACATGTAGATAAACATGTTCATCATTTTGCATTATCTAATAATGTCTACAAAAGGTTTATTTTAAATTTACAAATCTACAGTTGGGATTATTTTGCATATAGTTATTTACCAATCAATTGTTATTTCCTCATCTACCATTTTATCATTAACTTTAACATTGGCTTTGAATACTCGTACATGAGCCTCTAGATTAGAGACTTTCTTATACTCAAGATACTTCAATGGTCTTTTGAAAGGCCTAGAATAGGGTATTATAGGTTGCACAGTTGCTACTATATCACCTCCTAGGAGTTCTAGAAGATCTCCTTTTGGGTTTACTGGTACAAATTTAGTAGTAACTACATTGTGGAAAAGTGTTATTGACAGTAAATTCACTTGAATTTCCACATGAGGGTCTACTACTACAGATTTTTTAACACCAAAACTAATAGGAATTACTTTACAGCCATTATAATGGTTTCTTTCTAAGGCTTCAACAAGCTCTGTACAAATTCTATCATAGAAAAAACTATTTTCAATTAATATTATAAAGATTCCATCATTCCTTACAAATATAGGATATTCGGCCAGAATCATAAGCATAAATCTAATTGGGTGTACAGCCATCACAAGAACTCCTTACACCCCATTAATAATTGTTGTAAGAAATTGCGGTACTAGTCTTTCGTGAATTTGTATGTCATTGTTATTTAACGCTACGGGATTTGGTAGTGCTCTACTCCTTGCCCTAAACATAAATTTTGTACTTTTGAGAATTACAAGTCTTGTGTGGCTTAGAACAAAATGGTTAGTAGTCATCCTTACTATTTTTGGCACGGAATGACATGGCATGGTAAGTCAAGGTATTTGGCCCTTTAAAAATGTCCTCCGTATATCACCCTCCTTAATGGTGCTACATAAATTTTTGTAGTTGTGCAATTGTGTTGTTATTACCACATCTTATGGAATAGCTAACAAGTTATGATCATTTTCCAAATCCCAATGATTCTATGCTTGAATATGAATGTCGTGATGTGTAGTGTCATAAGGGTGTAAATCTATAGTAAATTCTACTAAACAAAAAAATTAAAGCCAGTCAAAGGTATAAACTAATCAACCAAGAAAAGATGCAGGCACAGACATATATATACAATGCCATCGCCACAACAGCAACAGCGTTGCAAGCTACAGTGCCACAGCAACAACAGCATTGTGAGCTGTAGCGCCATCATTATTGCAGCATTGCGAGCTGTAGCGCCATCGTTATTGCAGCATTGCAAGCGACAACGCTGCCATCGCTATGACCTTGGTTCATCCCACATCCGTCCGACTTTTGTCGGACGATTCGTTCATGTACGTCCGTCCGTCAAACTTCCGTCCATCCATAGACTTCCGTTCGACGTTCATTGGACTTTCGTCCTACATCCTACCATCCTGCGTCCTATCATTTTGCCTCATGCGCCCTGTCATCATACGTCCTACGTCATGACGCACTCCCAAGTGCCGAATTGAACCCACTTGAAGGTCCAACTATGTTGAGTTGCGGAAAGTTGGGACTTGAGGGGCACTCTCGACTTCCAGCACTAAAAGGGGGTAGAGGAGCATGCTAGAAGTCCCGGGATTAGACTAGGAAGATGGACTAAAAGATCAAGCTTGAATCTGCATCCAAAAACCAACCACAAGAAAGTTAATTCACATCCGGGAACACCCTTGGGTGTTGGGACAAGCCATGGGCACTTTTACACACAAGACTCACCACGGCCCGGATTTGGGGGAAGCCACCACCTTCCCCCATATAGTATACTTTGCAGCTCTCCGCCGAGGCTACATCCAAATGGCTCTTTTTCCCGGGACTCCCAAGTTGGAGTCCCGAAACTATCCCGGGTTGGAGTCCCGGGACTTTGAACGATCATAGCTTCTTGCCTTGAACTCGGATCGGGACAAGATCTAAACCAAAGTTGTAGCTCTCGTCGAGAGCTTTCCAACGACATGTCACACTCCTTGAGGCGATGTTGGGAAGAGGTCGATTCCCAACTTTTAGTGGTCGGGAGTCAAATTGGCAATTTGACTCCCAACCCTTCTTTTGCCCATAACTTGGGCTGCAGATGTCCAAATGGGCAATGCAAGGCCATTTTGGAAATCTAAGCTTCAAGAGCTTTCCATTGATATAAAGAACGCATCAAGGCGAGGATATTTGACCCCTCAAATCATCTTCTGAGATTTTGGGAGTCCTGGAAAACCCCATTTTCCCACTTTTGGGAGTGTGAATTGCCTTCTCACACTTAGCCCCAAAGTGGGGTTGCGACATGCGCCCTATCGTCCTATGTCCCATGCCTTGTTATCTTGCGTACTATTTTATCGTCCTGCATTTTCATCCAACATCTGTTTGACTTTCGTCCGACCTTCGTCCAACGTTCGTTTGACTTCCGTGCGATCTCTGTGTCACTACTAGAAATTTTGTCATATGCAACCACTATGTTTGCAACTGGGATGCAATTGCCTGTTGCATGCAACTATCTTTGGTTTTTTATGCAACTACAATGGATTTTTGCCCCCTTTTTGGGTATGTATGCAATTATGGTGCAACTATGATCACTTTCATCCCAACCTTTGGATGATTTCTGTGATATATCATCGTATATATTTGATATGTATATACTCATAGTTGCATGTGCAACCAAAATAGGCCAACTATGGTCTTTTGGTAAGCTAGGTACACATTTTTGGTAACCAGCGACTGTTTTTTCAAACACAATTGGAGAACACGAGAGACTACTGTCGTGGTCTTTGGTGTCTGTCTCGAGCTTCTCAACGAAACCCTAAACCTTGACGTTGGAAACCCTAATGGGATTTCCTTCACTCTTCTCTTGGTTGTGCACAATTTCTCGTTTGCAGATTGGGCTTTGTTAGAGGAATTGCAGAGCCTTTTTTGCTTACTTGCTTATTGCTTTTTCAAACTGAGAATTGCTTAGGTCTGGCTTGTTTGGTGTTTTTGGGAGAGTTCTAGGATGGTGGGAAACCAGTTTGAGTAGTACTAGCGGATATTGTTCATGAGCTTTGGAGGAGGACGGGGTGGAAAAGTGCAAAGAGAAGAGGTTTCTTTTTGTCTTTGTTTTGGTAGAGGAGCGAAGCAAGAGCTTCTTCTTTGCTGCTATGTGTGAGTTTTTTCCTTGGCAAGGATGACTTGATTTGGAGGTTATAGAAGAGGGCCCGCCATGTTTTTATACCACCGGTTAGATCATCGCGTTGCGTGCGGAATGCGACAATATCACGGCCGATGGCAGCAGATGGAGAAGAACGAGTTCTAATCACAGCACAACAAATTATGAGATTGTTAGGCACCACAGATACTGCAATGACGGATGACATGCTCCAAATTCTTTCGAACTTTGATCACAGATTCTCCAACATGAATGACAAGCCCAAGAAGCTAGAGTTTAGTACCTCGCATGAAGTAGGCACAATAGCTACAGATGAGGATCTGCAGTCGAAGCGTTCCCAACCTTCTTCACGGGGCGCGGGTAGTTCGAAGATGATTGAATCGCGCTTTGATCATGCAGAGGATGTGGTGGTTCGATGGCATTTGGGATACTCAAAGTGGATCAGTTGTCCGTGCAAAACAAAGAAGAGGAGCAGCAGCCTGCAACCCTGGAGAGAACACAGAACGTGATTCAGCTGGTTAGCAGCTTGTCTTTTGGTTCTTCAGTTCAATAATGCAGGGTACTTAGATTAAGCTTGATTCTAATTATAAATCTAGATGGTAGAATGTGCAGAAAACTTTTAGTCCACACCTATAATGATTCTGATATTGGGATTTTGCACATGGGTGACCTGTTGTAAAATATTTCTGACAGTACATTTTTTGCAAAAGGCATGTCCCAAGTGTGATAGGTATGGTGTGCAACAATGCCATGTCTGTGAAGGTCAAGGTAAACTTATCTGGGAAGGCAAACTACAGCGCACAGATCCTTGTCCTCTCTGTTTTGGCTCTTGCCTGAAAAATGTTAGATTCTCTTATGCACATAAATTTCATTCCTGTGTTGTCAAGGGATTGTATACTTGCTTGTGCATTTCTGAAGTCATAAAGAGTGAGTATTTGCTCATCTATGTTCTACTGAGCTTTCCCCCCTCTGTGAGGCAGTGTTACTTGACCGTCAAGGGTGATTTCTAACAACCCCTTATGGTTTTTGTCGATTGCAGTGTAGGCTTTGCGGGGGTACTAAGATGAAAAGAAGGATTCCTCCCAATCTGCAGACACAGCCTGCTCAAAATTTGAAGAAATCCTGAATGAATACTTGAAAGCAGGTTGTGTGTTGCTTATGATGGAGGCAGGAGTAGCATTGTACAATAGGTGAGGGCTTCTTACATGTCTTGATTTGTATGTTAGTTGCTGGTGTATCTGTAAGATCCACTACTTTTGTGTATAGAGAAATGGAGTCAGGTCCACTAGACAAATAATTTCATTTCGTCAATTTTTACAATCTTGTTTTGTTATTTTATGTGAGGACCCATTCATGTAGGTGCAGATCAAATTGTGAGTTTCATGCTAGCAAGTTATGTAAGCATCATAGCAGTTCATGTAATGGCAGGGACATTCTCATTTGGTGTAATTTTGTTGAATTCCTCACAGTAAATTTGAGAAGTGTGCATCCTGGATTGAAGGAATTACTGCTCTCTCTCTCTCTCTACTTCGATGAATATGCAATTTCAGTTACTTGTCTAGAAAACAGTACCAGTAGCATTTATAGTTCATAATCTATAATACCCTTGTTCATCTTCATTTTTTCATCTGGTTTTTTTCCTCTCGGAAGCTAGAATTTTGACTTTGAAGGTTTTTGAGGTACATTTTCACTTTCTCCATTTGCTTTACTTTGCTTCAGGAATTCTATTCCGGAGTTTGTTTCCTTTTTTTGCCCTGGGTTTCTTTTGTTCTTTTTGTTTTGTTTTTCTTTGTTTTTTGTTTTTTTGGGTTTTTGTTTTGTTTTGCTTTAGGGAAGAAGAACCTTGAAGAGTTCATCTTCAACGATCCAGGCTATGGCAGCAGCAAACATGTGGGATGGCCAAAGATGTAGGAATTGCTGCAGTTATAGTACTCTAGTATCAACCAGTTGTAATAGCAATGAGTTCTCAGGGCTATCTGTGTATAGTTGCCACAAACTGGGATTCGCATTTGTGGCTAGAGATTTGGAAAACTTTAGGAAGGTGAAATCACAGTTGAAGCATGGATAAAGACATCCCAGACATTCGAAAAAATCAGAGATGAGGTAATGTTCTTTATCCTCAGACCCAACTTTCCAACCTCTGTTACTATTTTTCTATGCCCTGGATTGTGTGGAAGAAAGCAGCTCCTTTCTTTTTGTAAAGTTTTTGGTTGGGCTATAAAGCTAGTACAGGTCTCTGCACCTTTGTTGACAATTCTAGGGCTTCATAAGCAAGCACAACAATCCCTTGCCATCCTTGAGAAACACTATGTATTGCCCATTAATGCTTGGTGATTTGAACTAACTGATATCCTGACAACAAACCTCACATGTGTAATCAATTGTCTTCTTGACTTTCAAGTATAATTTACCCATTTGCTGTGACATAGTTTTGCAACATAAGCTTGAGAAATAAAGTATCACAACAAGCATGTATATGCTTGGAAAACCCTAATTCTTGTTTTGTGCTCATGGGATTTTCCAAAAACTGTTTTTATAGCATTAAATCAAAGATTTCTATTGTGATGTTTGTTCAGGGAGTAAGATTTGTCTGTTTTTGTTAGCTCTAGGTTGAGGATTACCCTTGATCAGGCAACTGTAATTTAATGAGCAATTTTTTTTTGGGGGGGGGGAGTGGGGGTGGCTTCTTGCAGAGCCTTGTATTCGCCCCTGGTTGAGAGCTTTAAGTTAGTTCACCCAAGTTCACATCAGTTGTTGGGGGCTGCAACAAGGGAGGATAGTATGCTTGAATCTACCGTTAGCACCTCCTTAGCACCCTTGCTTGACACTTTCCTTATGGAGCAGACCACAACACAAGCAACACCCAATGATAAAAAAGAAGGTGGTAGGCAACAACAATGCCCAAGTTCTCATCTATTGACTGACAAAAAGAAGCAAGACATCACACCCATGCCCCAGGATCCTGTTGCTTCCTCTTCTGGTGATTATGATAGTGGTTCAAATTTTTCAGGTTTGTGATATTGGCAAATACCAAGTTGAAGCCCTTTAATCTTCCTTCTATCCTTTGGATTCCTTCATTTTCCTTCGGCTTTGGACTTTAGTTTCCCAAGCTGTTCTGCATCTCTATCATTGAGGAAGAGAGTTTCTCAATGAGTTTTCTCAGAATTCTCCTTGGTTGGTTTGTGATGCAATCACTCGAGCTTCAAGTGTTAGGACGATCATCAAAAGTGAAGCTCTTTTTCACAAACTAAATTTTCATAAGAACAATTATTACTTTGTGGTCAGAGGTTTGTAATATCTTCCTTGGCATGAATACCACATGGAACAGATTTAGGATATGATGTGTATGCAAAGAGGAGTGCGAAAGCAAGACCACCATCAATGTCTTTATCTCAAAGCTTTACAGTAGGAGGTCAAGGGGTCACCCGCACAGTAGGAGCAATTGGGTGGCCATGGACCAGTGCAACTAGAATCAAAGGTATTTCTATACAACTTATAGGCTCAATTTGTGTTTATGTTCTTTTTTATCCTCAAGGTCTCTTGTTTGACAAGGGATAAATTTATGAACCCATGTGATCAAAGTGGGATTGTGTATTGAAGGGGTGACATTTAGAGCTTTACTTCTGAGTTTCCTGAGCTTTGTGGCAGCATCCATATATGCTCAATCTTTAACCCTAAACCCTTCCAGTAAAGTAGAGGCAGCATGGAAATGTCTTAACAGAATGTAAAACATTCATATTTGGGTGTTATAGGTGCAGGACCTTTGGGTGTTATAACAACGGTGGTTGTAGCTAGTATAGGACTTGCAACAACAGTTGTGAGAAATGGAGTTCTTGCAGGCACACCCCATGTAACTTCTTAGGTGATACTCTTAAAGAGACACTAAAAGAGGTGAGGGTGATTTAAGACTTTTGTATCTTCGCTGCCTAAGGTATCATGGATGCATCTTGGTTATTCCAACTTGCAACCACCTTGGTTTACACATTTGGCAAATGATCATCACTTGAATCTTTTTTTTCTTGGTCTGATTCTGAGAAATTATGTTGGATGCACTTTGAAAGTTAGCTTGATTTTTTTGCTAAATGTATTGACATTTTTGTCTTAGTCGAAACTTGTATAGAGCTGTGTCTGGCTGCCTAGGGTGCTTGTGAGCTAATTGTCACAGATGGGTGAGTCAAACATGCATGTTAATTTTCTCATCACACACTGATTGCTGCCCGGTATAGGTGCTCAATCGCTTGACATATGCCTCAACTCTTTCTCACTTGCGGCGGCTTAACTCTCCTATTGGTCGTGAAGGTGAGCTCTTAAGAACCAAATAAAGTGTATGGATTGAGTCTTAGGGTATGATCTCATCTCTATTTCCTTGAGTGCAACTATGTCATATCATTGTTTGCTTTGGTAATGACTTGTGCAATCCTTTTGCATGTTGTGGGTCTATTTAGGGAAGCTGGCAAAGTCTCGATAGTTGCATAACTCTCACTGGGGAATGATGTGCCTTGTAGAAACACCTAAGGGCCAGGCCCTGGAATCTTCAAGAATCTCAGAGTGTTCTGGAATTCGGGAACCCAGACAAGGAAAAAGGGATAGCACTCGAGCCAGGCCATTGCGGACATTTTCTTCTTTGGCATCAATTGGTAGTCAAGGCCTGAAAAACACCTTTCTGTTGCACAATGCTCTTTTGTTATTGTTGAACCTTGGAAAATGTTCCCACAATTTTGTAACTTTCCTTTTGGAATATGTAGTTCTTTGCCTTGTGCATGTGTTTTTCAATGATTGTAGAGTTTTGTTAATCAATCTGTTGTTGACAAGCACTCTTGGCAATTCTAGATAGCACATTGAACAAAGCAGATGAAAACCCTAAACCCTACAGTGGGACCATGTGACACATGGCGATTCAAACTCTCAAAATATTAGTTGCATTTGCAACTACATTGTGCGGTCATTAGGTTGCCACATGGCATGATCCTGATAATTAAACCCTATAACCCTAACCCTAATCTGTGCCACGTGTACAATGACATAGCCTTAAACCCAACACGTGTCTGCACCCCAACGGCTACAACTTGGACGGTCTAGATTAATCAAAGTAATTCTTAAAACTAAATATTTAATTACAAAATAAAAGTACACGTGTTCGCATGCAATTGGGTTAGTTAATTAACATGTAATGTAGTGTGAATGCAACCCCTATAGTTGCATGCAGTTGCACGACCAACTGCTAGTATAGAATATGGGTGGATGAAACCATATAACACAACCGTATGTACTTGTATTATACGACTGTCGCATGCAACTGCAATTTTCATGCAACTTGTCTTAGGCAACTGGGCGAATTTCCAGTTACATGTGTCACATGCAACTGAAAACTAGTTGCATAAGACAGTTACAAAAGGCCAAATTTTTAGTAGTGTGTGTCACGGGTCATTCCCAATAACACATTGTATTCTTCAAATTGTATGTTGTGTTAGAATTTTGTAGTTAGTGCTATGTACTATCACAAAATTTTGGGGCATGGGACAACACCATGTCCTCGGATGATGAGAGCACTACCACTCAGCCAAAGCCTAGGTATCAGTTACGAAGTAACACACAATCCTTTGAGCCAATTTCTTTAAGCTCACGATCTTCACGACAGTACCATCAAATGTCTACAGCACCATCGTCATCTAGTATAACTCCTACCAAGAATTCAGGTTCAGGTTACATTACATCAATAGTACATCAAAGTCCATTTGGAGGGGTTAATTAATGGGGTACGCCTGTTGTTGCACCTACTTTCACACCATCACCATATATTCCATTGCAAGTTGGGACCTCAACACCCATATACACCATGGAGGTCAGTAGTTCTTCTATGAGAATTGAGAAGTTCAGCGGAAGGCTAGGTACTATTTCTTTGAGGGAATTCAAGGCAACTTTCTCAACTATGGTTTGTGAATTGGAGCTCAAGTATGGCGTTAATTACACTGAGGCATTTGCATTCAAACAATTGGCTCATTATGTGCACTATGAGGCATTGGATGTCTACGAACAACATTCTGTAAGGATTTTGGGTGTCACCCAAATTCCCAATCCAACTTACGCCATAACCATCACCACCGCCTCTCAAGTTGCATTACAAGCTGCGATTACACATCACGAGACTGTGCCGAATAATCTAGAACCGGTACCTACCTTAGTAAACCTTTTTCCTCAACAACTCATTGTTGCTACCGCAAACATTCCTCCCACCACCGATGCGCCAACTTTTACTGATCCAGTGGGGGAATTCTTTCTTGAGGTGGAATTTATGGTCAAAAGTTCTAAAAAAATTCTATAGCTCGCCACCTTCTCTTGACAAAAAGATGAAACCCTCAAGATGCTCTATAGGAGGCTTCTCAAACTCAAAGAGGATACCCAAAGCATCACAAACTTGGAAGTTGCCCACCGATATCTTCGTTTGTTGGAAGGTACTCCAACACTCCACACGCAAGTTTTGCAATAGGTCCTTGCAAAATTTGGAGACTCGTACACTTTGTTAGATGTGTAAAACATTTCCGAAAAGCTGGAACTAGCTCATGCACACTATGAGGCAAGTACTATGAGGCCTCCATCACGTTCAAAGCTTCAACCTACACCAGCTACGCCAATTAGATCATCACATTCTTCTTCAAAGACTAAAGCGGTGCACTCGGTTACACCCATCCTACCTTCTTGCAACTACTATGGCAATCCTGCCCACAAAGCTAATGAGTGCAACATTCCTTCCGAGGATCTCTTTTGTGATTATTATGGGAAAGAAGGACATCACGAATCTGTCTGTTTCGCCAAGTTTTTAGAGCGGAAACAACTGCGATTACAATGGCAAAATCTGCTAGCATCTTCTGTTGTCCCTCAACCAAAAGCCAAGGCACCTCAGCCTTCCACTCAGGCTTTGCCCACCAACGTTAATTCCAACAAGAATGCTAAGAAAAAGGATCATAATGCTGACAACAAGGAGTGCTTCAAGCCCATGCAATTCAAGTTCAGACTTTACAAAATGAACTCGAATCATTGAGGGCCCAACTTGTTAATCTAAAAGGCAAGTCCTCCTAACTAGCTAGTCATGCCCAACCTGTACAAGGTTCAAGATCACGAGAAAGACCTTCTAGGTCGTTCTATGGCCTTCCACATGATGCCATGGTTGGGGAATATGTTCTTTCCACTCCACACAATTCTAGTCTGACACTAGAATTTGCTACTTCTTTTTGCCCTTCCTATGTCGCGGCACAAGAAGCTAGTGTGGCACTTAGAGTTTCTGCCACTAGGCAGCCACTAAGTAGGTAATTTAGACTGATGGACTCGCATCTGGTTCAAATCCTATTACCAGAGCTAGAGGAGCTCAAGCAATCATGCCATAATCTTTTCGTCCTCTCAACATGGAAGAAGAACGCACCTTGTTGGCGAGGGGGGAGGAGTGACGTGCTCCCAAGTCCCTAGTTAGCCCCAAGTTGGGGTTAAGTCACTCAAGTTGCGGAATTTCTAGGACTCGGGGCACGCTCCCAGCTTCCAGCACTAAAGGAGGTGAGAGGGGCATGATGAAAGCTCCGGGATTAGACTAGGAAGAAGGACAAGCTTATTCATTTATTCGGTCATGCATCCAAATCCAACCAACAAGTTGGTTAGAACTCATTCTGCACACTTTTAGTGTTGGGACAAGCCACGGGCGACCTTGGACTCACTTGACTCACCACGGCCCGGACTCAGGGGAAGCCACCACCCTCCCCCATATAGTGTTCTCTACAGCTCTCCGCCGCACTTGCATCCAAATGGCTCTTTTTTTCCCGAGACTCCCAAAGTGGAGTTCCGAAACTGTCCCGGTTTGGACTCCCGGGACTTTGGGCGTTCATAACTTCTCGCCCCAAACTCGAATCGGGACAAGGTTTAAACCAAAGTTGTAGCTATCCTTGAGAGCTTTCCAATGGTGTGTCTCACTTCACCTGCACACACTAAAATCAGGTCGATTCCCGACTTTTAATGGTCGGAAGTCAAACTGCCAGTTTGACTCCTGACCTTTCTTTCGACCATAACTTGTGTTGCAGATGTCCAAATGGCTCATGCGAGGCCATTTTGGACATCTACACTTCAAGACCTTTCCAATGGTATAAAGAACGCCTCAATGCAAGGTGTTTTGACCCCTACAATTGTGCTCCAAGTATTTGGGAGTCCCGGAGGACTCCCAAGTCCCATTTTCGGGAATGTGAGTGACGACCTCACACTTCCCTCAAAGTGGGGTTACGACAAGGAGACTAGTACATCACAAGCTGTTAGGGCATCAAATTATAGTGTCCCATGAGTACATGTACATTAGGAAAACACACAATTTTCCACTGATCAGCTTATAGAATGCCAACTTCAAATGCATGAAGTGGCGCAAAAGCTTATGAGTACACCATTGTTTAATTTTCAAGATTTGAAGCTAAGCACAAGGGACATAATTGCAATCCTTGAGGATACACTGAACACTACATTAGGTCCTCTACCAATCCTTGATCCACATGCTATAGAGGTCCCATCCAACACCTCAGATACTATACTATTGGAATCTGGTCAAAATCTTGCCTGGCTTCTGAAAAATCTTCAGAGGTAGTGAGGGGTCTTCACGACATGGTATCTACATTCTGATATGTAATACCAGGTCGGTGAATAACCTTGAACTCATACTCTTGAAGTATAAGCGCCTAACGAGCTAACTTACCAGTAAACTTATTATTGGTCATCAACCACTTGATAGGCTGGTGGTCGATATACAAAGTGAAATTGGTGCCATAAATATAGGGCCTGAAATGTATGACGGCCCATACAACATCAAGGCACTCCCCCTCGTATGAAGAGTAGTTGCTCTCAGCCTTGTTGTTGCTTCGAGATGCATAGGCGATAACATATTCCTTGCCTTCCTCATTAAGTTGGCTAAGAATAGCTCCAATACCGAAAGCACTCCAGTCGATGTGTAGAATGAAAACCTTGTTGAAATCAAGTTTTTTTAGAATGGGGAACTCTAAAAGCTTTTCCTTGAGTGTGTTGAAAGCTTGAGCTTCATCACTCCATGTCCAAGTAACATCCTTCTTTAATAATGCATAAAGAGGATGAGCAATAATACTAAAATCTTGGACATAAATTCTGTAGTAATTACATAGTCCAATGAAGCTCCTCAACGTGTGAACATCAGTAGGATTGGGCATCTCCAAAATGGCTACTACTTTGGCCCAATGAGCCATAATACCATTTGGCAAAATTCTATGTCTAAGGTAGATTACTAAGGTGATAGCAAACTCACACTTTTTAGGATGGATCTTCATATTGACTTCGTGGAGCCTCTTGAATAACTCCTCAAGATGAGCCAAATGTTGCGGGAGTCCCTTGTTATGCACTAGGACGTCATCTATGTAGCACTTCAAGAAATATGCCCGTTTGAGAACCTGGTCCATGACTTGTTGAAAAAAAACAGGTGGATTCTTCAATCCAAAAGGCATCACAAGCCATTCCCATAACTTGTTGCTTCCATGGAATGTTGTTTTCTTGTGATCTTTTGCAACGAACACAATTTGGTTAAAACCTTGCTTTAGATCCACGATTGTGAAGATGTTTGAATCTCCAATGTTATCAAACAATTCTTTAGGGATGGGCATGGGGTACCTATCCTGACGTGTAATTAGGTTCAAAGGCCTATAATCCTCACACATCTTTTTCTCAGTCCATAATCCAGCTAAATCTTTCTTTGTTAGCATTATTGTTACGACTACGAAATCAGAACTTGATGGTTGAATGAGACCGACCTCATGGAACTCTTTGCATCTTTCATCTACCAGTTCCCATTCATGTTTACTCAACCTATGCCTCCTTCGATAGACGGGTGTCTCATCTGTAAGGTCTATAGAGAGCTACATGGTCTTACACCTACCTAAGTCTTCATTGAGAATGCAAACACATTCTCATACTTAATTAGCAAGTCTATGACTTGGTCTCTCTCCTTCTTGGTGAACTGGTTCCCCATAACGAAAGGGTAGTTGGAAACACATGGAATGGAGTTGGAAAGTGTGTTTGAAGAACCTGGTGTATTGGGTTTTCCACTATCCAATTGCATAGATTCGTAAAAGGTTGTAATTATTTTCTTAGAAGTTGATGTACCTTCAGGTGTATTAGGCACAACTTGAGTCAAATTACATGGTACCTCCTTCCCCCCAACACTAAAAGTGAAATGTAGAGTGTTGAAGATAGGTAAGTGTACTTGGTCGGGGTGCCATGTGGTCGCATCGCCAAAACTGCAAGCTGATTGAATCAGTGTTGGTGTTGTGTACATTTGAAAGTGTACACAAGTTACCAACAACCATGTAAGGGAGTTCAGGTCCATGCCTCTCCCTAGTAGAACGTTACGCTCCAATTTAGTCATCTTAGTGTGACTAGTAGTGCCAGTTTGGAACCCCATAGCCCTTTCTCTTTCTTTTGGGCTTGGTTCATCCCAAGTGGCTGAAGCATGACGATACACCAAGCATGGCCCATCTCCCTAAAAGGCATGTGCTCCTAGGAAGGAGACAAAGGTGGGCAAAGCACCTCTTGGTTTTCCTATTGTGTTCGTAGGAAACCAAGGAGGTTTCTCTTGCCTTGTAACTGGTTGGCAAGAACTTTGATCATCCAATATGTGAGAAACCTACAGGTTCGAGTCTCTAATAGTGTATTTTAGAATTAGTTATAGAATTGAGAGTGGTGTCAGGTTGGTCCACCAGTTGCGCAACCGGTGCGCATAGGAACCACATTGTGTCGCATCAAGTAGGAGCAGCTCTCCAAGGTAATGCTTGACCAATGTGTAGTGCTCCTGGATTTTCTCCCTTTGGTCAAGTTAATAAGAGGTGTTCTCAATTACATAACCAAGTGTAAGAAAAATGGATTGAGCCCAGGTGATTAATCATATCATGTCCGTGAAAAGACCAGATCTTGTGTCACTCAAGCCTTCTCCAAATCCAGCCACTAAAAATCCTTGACACTCCCAACCTGAAATGATGAGGTCATGGGGCCAAGTAATTCCATATGCTTCTTCTGAATTAATTGTATGTTGTTGCTGCGGCGATGGTACTACTGTTGCCGCTACGGCGATGGTGCTGTTATTGCTACAGCGATGGCACTGTTGTTGTTATAGCACTGTTGTTGTTGCAGCGATGGCGCTGATGTTATTGCTATAGCGATGGTGCTGCAGCTCATGATGCTATAGTGTTGTGGCGTTACGACGCTACAGCTCGCGACGTTATAGTGTTGTGGCGTTGCAACTCGCGACGCTGCAGTGTTGTGGCACTACGACGTTGTAGCTCACGACACTACAATGTTGCATAGTTATGACATTCTTCATTTTGCACATTAAAATTCTTTAAAATTCTTCATTTAGCACCTTGTCATAACATTCTTTACCCGCAAATGTTTACCAAATTACACTGGTTGATCTATAATTTTTTTTT
>Ga0209611_10001780_pt1 | contig 37353 bp, 34 predicted proteins | sample S1TSphgellanicum_3_FD_187693 | JGI IMG/M metagenome (GOLD analysis project Ga0209611, IMG submission 187693) | Host-associated microbial communities from peat moss isolated from Minnesota, USA - S1T2_Fc - Sphagnum magellanicum MG (SPAdes) (version 2) | ecosystem: Host-associated > Plants > Peat...
GGCCGACCGGCTGAGCGCCGAAACCGGCGCCGTTTTTTATTCGCATCGTGTCGAGGACGCGCCGGGCTGGGTCACGTTGATGGCGTCGATCACCGGACGCTTCGGCCGGCTCGACATCGCCTTTGCGAACGCGGGTATCGAGGTGGGTGACGGCAGCGTCGAGTCCATCACCCTCGAGAACTGGAATCGCATCGTCGCGATCAACCTCACCGGCGTGATGTTGACCGCCCAGGCCGTGATCCCGGTCATGCGCAACAATCCCGGCGGACCGGTCGGCTCCATCATCGTGAACTCCTCGATGAACGCCTACCGGCCCATGGGCAACTTCGTCGCCTATTCCACGACCAAGGGCGCGCTGGTCGCGCTCACCAAGTCGATCGCGATTCACTGCGCCAATCAGGGCCTGAAAATTCGCTGCAACTCGATCCACCCGGGGGTGGTGGAAACCGACATGATCCGCACCGTGATCGAACGCGCGCCCGACCCCAAGGCCGCGCGCGCGCAGTTCGAGGGCATGGCGCCGCTGAAGCGCATGGCGCGAGTGGAGGAGATCGCCGGTCTCGTGGCCTTCCTGGCCTCCGATGAAGCCGCCTTCGTGTCGGGTTCGGAATATTCCATCGACGGGGCCAGCACCGCCGGCATGATGGGAGTGTAGGCGGCGGCGCGGTCGCCGCAGGTCAAGCGGCCTGTCGGAAAATGAGGTACTGCTGGCGACTTTCCTCTGGTCGGGCTCATGGGACGGCACTCGCTTGGTGAGGTACCGCTGGGCGAGTTTCCTTGATCGGGCTGCTAGAACTGCACGCGCTTGGTGTAGCCGCCGTCGATGACGATGTTGGTGCCCGTGATGTAGCTTGCCGCGGGACTTGCCAGAAACACCAGCATGCGCGCGATGTCCTCGGGCGCGCCGAAGCGTCCGAGCGCGAACTGCGCCTGCGTCGCATTGTAGAAATCCGGCATGCCGCTCTTGATCGCTTCCCAATTGCCGGTGGGGAAACTCACGGGTCCCGGGGAGATTGCGTTCACGCGAATGCCCTTGGGGCCCCAGGCTTGGCTGAGCTGCTTGCTGTACGTCAGGAGCGCCGCCTTGATGGCATTGAATGCCTGCGGCACGATGAAGGTTTCGATGGCCGCCGTGCTCGACATGATGATGACCGATCCCGCGCCGGACTTGGCGAGGTGCGGTTCCAGGGTTTCGCAGCCCTTGACCGTCCCCATGAGGTCGAAATCGAAGCCCTTCTGCCAATCGCCCGTGGCCTGGGAGCCGGACGAACTCGCGCCCGGAACGAAGATATCGCAGCCGCCAAGCCGCTCCGCGGCACCGCTCAGCCACGCCGGGTACCCGGCCATGTCGTTCATGTCGAACGTCGAGCCGTGCACGGCTCCGCCGTGACGCAACAGCGCGGCCGCGGTGGCGGCGACCTGCGCCTGGTTGCGGGAGAAGAACGCGATATCGCAGCCCTCGGCCGCAAAGATCTCGAGTGCCGCGCGCCCGATGCCGCGGCTGCCGCCGGTCAGAATGACTTTCTTGCCTTTCAATCCAAGATCCATCGCGCGTACTCCTCGGCCGGCCGGCAACGCCTCGATCGCCATCCTGAACCCAGGCGCGGCCCACCCTCTACTGGCATTTTCCACAGGTCCGCAGGGCTCCTAGCATTCGCGCCAGTTGCGGGGTGGCGCAGTTCGAACGACACTGCCGCGATGGGAAGGCTCAACGGTAAGACTGCCGTCGTGCTCGGCGCAGCCGGCCGGGAGAATATGGGTCAGGTCATCGCGCGGCGCTTTCGCGAGGAAGGTGCCCAAGTCGTGGTGAGTGGCCGCGATCCAGGGGAACTCGGGCGATTCGCCGCCGAGATCGGCGGGCACGCGGTGGCCTGCGACATCACCCGGACAGAGGACCTCGAGAATCTCGCGCAGCGCGCCCGCGCCGTCATGGGCAGCGTCACCATTGCCGTGAATGCCGTGGGCTGGGGACTGCTGAAACCGTTTCTGGAAACCACCACCGAAGAACTCGCGCGCATCACCGCGGTTCAGTTCACCGGACCCTTTCAATTCTGCCAATCCATGTTGCGCGTGATGACGGCCGGCGGCTCGCTCATTCAGATCTCTTCGGCTACCGCCAAGATCATGCTGAACGATCATGCGGCCTACATGGGCACCAAGGCGGGGATTGATCACGTCATCCGCTGCGTGGCCCACGAGTTCGGCAAGCAGGGAATCCGCGCCAATTCGATTTCGCCCGGCTTGACGGACACACCCATGACCGCCGCCGCCAAGACGGTGCCGGGTCTGTTCGATGCGTTTTTGAAAGGCTACCCGCTGGGTCGAATCGGCACGACCGACGATATCGCGGCGGCGGCCGTGTGGCTGGCGAGCGACGAGTGCTATATGTCCGGTGAGAACCTCCAGGTCAACGGCGGCCTCACGCTGCGCGGCAATCCCACCGCACAAGAAATCGCGGAGTCGATCGCCAAGCATGGTCGCCAGAGTGGCTGATCTCGATGCCGCGCGGTTTATCGCCTTCGCGGTCGAAGGCTTCGTGCGGGCGGAGGTCGTCGGCGAGCTGCGCGCGTTGCGCATTGATGACGGGCTGAACGAAGTCCACGAGCTGCGCGCGTTGCGCATTGATGACGGGCTGAACGAAGTCCACGAGCTGCGCGCGTTGCGCATTGTTTACGGCCCGACCGAAGTCCACGAGTGGTCCATCGCCAGGGCAATGAAGCGTGGGGCGCCGAACGGGGGGCCGCCATGAGCGCGGAAGAGGATTTCGGAGGTACGACCGCGGTTCGCGACGCGCATCGCTTCGACGCGGCGCCGCTCGAGGGTTGGCTGCGCGAGCATGTCCCGGAATACGCCGGTCCGTTGACCATTGAACAGTTCAAGGGCGGCCAGTCGAACCCGACGTACAAGTTGACGACTCCCGGCGCAAGCTACGTGCTGCGCCGCAAGCCGCCCGGCACCCTTCTCAAAGGTGCGCACGCCGTCGAACGCGAGGCGCGAATCTTGACCGCCCTCGAATCCGTCGACTATCCGGTACCGCACGTGCATGGGCTGTGCACCGACGACGGCGTGGTGGGTACCTGGTTCTACGTGATGGATTTCGCAGCCGGCCGCATCGTGTGGGACGCGGCATTCCCCAACGTGAGTCATGCCGACCGGCCCTTGTACTTGGATGCCATGAACGCGACTCTCGCCGCGCTGCATCGCATCGACTACGCAGCCATCGGCCTTGCGGATTACGGCCGGACCGGCAACTATTTCGAACGGCAGATCGGGCGTTGGTCCAAGCAATACGTGGAGGACGAGGCGGCCGGCCGCGACATCAACATGGACCGGTTGCTCGAGTGGCTGCCGCGCAACATTCCCGCGGGCGAGGAAACCTGCATCGTGCATGGGGATTTCAGGGTCGACAATCTGGTTTTCGATCCGATTGAACCGCGCGTCATTGCGGTGCTCGACTGGGAGCTGTCGACGCTCGGCAACCCGCTGGCGGATTTCGCCTATCATCTGCTGATGTACCGCCTGCCGAAACTGATCGTCAGGGGCCTCGCGGGAATCGATCTCGCGGAACGGAACATCCCGGCCGAAGCCGACTATGTCGCCGCCTATTGCCGGCGCACCGGACGCGCGCGGATCGAGCACCTCGATTTCTATGTCGCATTCAACATGTTCCGGCTCGCGGCGATCATCCACGGCATCAAGGGCCGCCTGGCCCGCGGGACCGCCGCGTCGGCGCATGCGGTGAAGATGGTCGATGCGCTGCCGAGCCTTGCAGAGTGTGCGTGGCAGCAGGCTCAACGAGTCGGAGATCTTGTATGACTATGCGGACCGATACGGCATTGGCGGAATTGAATTTCCTCTCTCCCGACATCATCGAGGATCCGTTCGAGGCGAATGCGATCGCGCGGCGCGAGGCCCCGGTGTATCAGCTGCCCGGCACCTCTATTTACATGGTGTCGACCTTCGACCTGATTGCCGAGGCCTGTGCCAATCCGGCGGCTTTTTCCAACGACTTCAGCATTCTGCTGGAAGGACACGCGCGCAGCGACGCCGAGATCCAGTCGGTGATCGCCAAAGGCTGGCCTCAGATGAACACCCTGCTGACGGCCGATCCGCCGTCGCATACGCGGTTTCGCAAGCTGGTCAATCTCGCGTTCAGCCCCGTCCGGGTCAACAAGATCGAATCGCATATCGAGCGCATCACCGATGAGCTGATCGACCGCTTCATCGACCGGGGCCACTGCGAGTTCGTGGCCGAGTTCGGAGTGCCGCTGCCGGTCACCGTGATCGCGGATCAGATCGGCGTGCCGCGCGCGGATGTGGCGCAGCTCAAGGAATGGTCCGACGCGGTCGCGGATCGCCTGGGCGGCATGTTGACGCGAGATCAGGAGCTCGAATGCGCGCACAAGATAGTCGCGCTTCAGCATTACCTGAAGGCGCGGCTCGATGAGCGGCGCGAGCATCCGAAGGACGACATCCTGTCCGACCTGGTGAACGCGCGGCTCGCCGACGAAAGGGCGTTGGATACGGCGGAACTGCTCAGCATCGTGCAGCAGTTCCTGGTCGCGGGCAACGAGACCACCACCAATACGCTGGCCGGCGGCCTGCTGCACTTGATCCAGAATCCGGACGAACTGGCCAAGGTGGAGGCCAACCCGGCATTGATCAAGAACATGATCGAAGAGATCCTGCGGCTCGAGTCGCCGACCAACAGCATGTGGCGCGTGGTCAAGCAGGACGTGTCCCTGGGCGGAGTCGCGATTCCGGCCGGCGCGATGCTGCTGTTGCGGTTCGGATCGGGCAACCGCGATGCCGCCAAGTTCGCCGATCCCGACCGCTTCGACGTGACGCGCGTCAACGCCCACATGCATCTCGCCTTTGGCCGCGGCATTCATTCCTGCGTGGGCGCGATGTTGTCGCGCAAGGAAATGGACGTGGCGTTTCGACGGCTGCTGCGGCGCCTGAAGAACCTGCGCCTGGCGCCGGGCAATGACTTGAAGCATCACAACAATTTGTTGTTGCGCGGCTTGAAGCGGCTCGACATCGTTTTCGACAAGCGCTGAGGGACGCAACCATGGGCCGATTGGCGGGTAAGGTGGCGATGGTCACGGGCGGTGCGTCCGGACTCGGCGAGGCGATTTGTCGCCGGTATTCCGCCGAGGGGGCCCGCGTGATCGTCGCGGATATCGATGTCTCGGGCGGTCAGGCGGTCGCCGGGTCGCTGGACGGCGGCGCACGCTTCCTCGGCTTGGACGTGACCGACGAGGCGAACTGGCTGGAGGCGTTCTCCAACCTGAAGCAGGCCGAAGGACATCTCGACGTCCTGGTCAACAACGCGGGGATCACGACGGTGGGCTCGATCGAATCGTTGTCGCTCGGCGATTTCAAGACCATGCTGGACATCGATCTGATCGGGGTATTCCTCGGCTGCAAGCACGCCATTCCGCTCATGAAGGGCGGCACCGGATCCGTCATCAACATGGCCTCGATGTGCTCCGTGCGGGCGCAGCACGATCTCGCCGGCTACAACGCGGCCAAAGCGGCCGTCGCCCACCTCACCAAGTCGGCGGCGCTGCACTATGCGCACCAGAAGTACGGCATGCGCTGCAATTCCATCCATCCCGGCGTCATCGTGACGCCCATACTCGAGAAGGTCATGGCGCAGGTCGAGGATCGCCAGGCGATCTACGCGGGTTGGGAGGCCTTGCATCCCGTCGGACGCATGGGCCGACCGGACGAGGTGGCGAGTCTCGCCGTGTATCTGGGTTCGGACGAGTCGACCTTCGCCACGGGGGGTGAATTCCTGATCGACGGCGGCTCCTGTCTGTAAGCGGCCAATGACGCGTTGCAACCTGGATTATTCACTAGGTTTATGCCGGCGGCGTTTCCCTCTAAGCTGACCCATCGATCGACTGTACAGGTTTGCTCATGGCCCCCAATCAATCGGTGCAACGCTGGATGTACGAGCGGATGCTCGAGTCGCGCTATTTCGACGAGGCCATTTTTGCCGCCTACTTCGAGGGCAAAGTTCCGGTGTTCAACATGGCGAAGGGACCGGTGCCGGGAGAAATGCACCAGTCCTTCGGCCAGGAACCGTGTGCGGTCGGCGTCGTCGCGCAGTTGGGTCCGGACGACGTGGTCGGCGCCGCGCACCGCCCGCATCACGTCGCTATTGCGCGCGGCGTTAATCTGGAGCGCATGGCGGCGGAGGTCTTCGGCAAGAAGACCGGCTTGTCGGGCGGTCGCGGCGGCCATATGCATCTCTACGACAACAGCGTGAATTTCTTTTGCAGCGGCATCATCGCGGAGGGGCTGGGTCCCGCCGCCGGCATGGCGCTCGCCCGCAAGGTGCAGAACCTCCCCGGCATCGCCGTGTCGTACATCGGTGAAGCGGCCGCCAACCAAGGCGCGTTTCACGAGGTGATGAACATGGCCAGCCTCTGGAAGCTGCCGTTCATTTGCGTAATCGAGGACAACAAATACGGCGTGTCCGTGCCGAAGCGGGTTTCCACGGCGGTGGAACGCAGTCCCAATCGCGGCGCCGCGTATGGTTGTTTCGGCGAATATGTCGAGGGCAACGATCCGGACAAGATTTATGCGGCCGCGGCCACTGCGATCGCGCACGCGCGCGCCGGCGAGGGACCGACCATCCTGGAGCTCGAGACGGAACGCCTGCACGGTCATTTCATCGGCGACCCGGCGGGCTATCGGCCGGAGGCCGAGCGCAGCGCGCAGCAAGATCCCATCCCCGGCTACCGCCGGCGCTTGCTCGACGCCGGCGCCTTGAACGAAACGAGCGCCGCGGCGCTCGAGGCCGCCGTGAAGCAGCGGGTCGCGGCGGCGATTCACTTCGCGCGCGACAGCGCCTACCCGGAACCCGCCGAAGCGCTCGACCGGCTGTACGCGTAACTCAAAGGAATTCATCCGTGGCCGCACCCCCCGATGCCAGTACCGCCGGTCAGTCCGACCGCATCCTCACGATGGCGCGGGCGGGCCGGGAAGCCGTGATCAGCGAGATGCGCAACGACTCGAAGGTGTTCGTCATCGGCGAGGACGTGGGCAAGCTCGGCGGTATCTTCGGCACCGCGGTCGGCGTGCAGGAAGAATTCGGCACATGGCGCGCGATCGATACGCCCATCTCGGAGACCGGCTTCATCGGCATCGCGTGCGGTGCGGCGATGGCCGGCATGCGACCTGTGGTGGAACTCGCCTATGTCGATTTTTTCGGCGTCTGTTTCAACCAGATCTACAATTTCGCGGCCAAGACGCATTACATGTCGGGCGGTCAGTACAAGATGCCGATGACCATGATGATCGGCGTCGGGGGCGGCTACAACAATGCGGCGCAGCACTCGCAGACGGTGTACGGCACGTTCGCGCACATGCCGGGCATCAAGATCGCGGTGCCGTCGAATGCATACGATGCCAAGGGATTGATGCACTCGTGCATTCAAGACGACAACCTGACGCTGTGGATGGTGCACAAGGCCACCTGCGGTCTGGGCTGGCTCGGAGCGCCGCTCAAGACGGCGATGGCCGTGGTGCCGGAGACGGATTACCTGATTCCCTTCGGCGAGGCGCGCGTCTGGCGCGAGGGCACGGATGTCACCCTGGTGGGTTTGGGCTTGACCGTCCATCACTGCGTGCAAGCGGCGGATCTGCTCGCCGTGGACGGTGTGAGCGCCGAAGTCATCGACCTTCGAACCTTGGTGCCCCTCGATCGCGAGACGATCTTCAACTCGGTATCCAAGACGGGACGACTGGTGGTGGTCGATGAGGACTACCTGAGCTTCGGCGTCACCGGGGAGATCATCGCGTCGATCTCCGAACGCGATCCTCGCGTCTGGAAATCACCACCCCGGCGGGTGGCCTATCCCGACGTGCCGGTGCCGTTTTCACGGCCGTTGGAGAATTTCTGCATGCCGGATGCGCACAAGGTGGTGGCCGCCGTGAAATCCATCATGGCGCCGCCGTGACGGAGATTCGAATTCCGCAGGATCTGTGGGAGGACGATCGCGAGGGCGTGATCGTCAGCTGGCTGTATCGCGATGGCGCGGTCGTCGAGGCCGGCAAGGTCGTGGTCGAAGTGGCGGTCGAAAAGGCGCAGATGGAACTCGTGGCACCGGCGGGCGGCCGCCTCGCCATTACCGCGGCGGCCGATGCGATCGTGAGGCGCGGCCAGCTGATCGGCCGGATCGAGTAGATTTTTATTTCAGGGTGCTGCGGAAGCATGACGGGCACCGATCCGCTCTTCGATCCACCGGTCATGGACGCGTTGTCGACGCGCGAATCGGCCGCGATGACGGTCGATTGCATCACCGCACCGTGTGCGGCCGCAGCGCAACTATTGATTGAGCGGCGGTTGTTCGATGCGTTGGCGCATTCCTCGCACCGCCTGCGTTTGTGGCAGCCGCTGCCGGCGTTGATCGCGACCCTGGCCGAGGCCAGTCGGCCGGGGTTCGCGCGGGCGAGCGCGCGTGCCGGCGAGCGCGGCCTGCCGGTGCACGTGCGTTGCAGCGGCGGTGGAGCGGTGTGCGTGGGGCCGGGTTCGCTGGTCGTCAGCCACCTCTATCGCTCCCCCCACAATGATATCGATGCCAGCTACCGGCAATTTGCGGGATTGCTTCGACAGGCGATTGCCGCCCTCGCTGTGTCAGTCACCCAAGAGCAGGTGGCCGGTGCCTATTGCGACGGCCGATTCGATCTCGCCTGGCAGGGGCGCAAGGTGGGCGGTATTGCGCAGCGACGCCGGGTGCAGAACGGCAGCGCCCATGTGTGGGTCAGCGCGGTGCTCGCGGTCGAGGCCCGGGCGCTGCGCTATCCGGAAGCGGTGCGCGATTTCCATGCGGATCTCGGGTCGCCGCGTGTTCCGGACCCGGGCAGGGCCACGACCCTGGCGCATTGTCTTCCAGATCACGATGCGCAAGACCTTCTGCGCCGGGTCGGCGACGCGATCGTGCGGGCGTTCGAGAGTCGCGCACAGACGGGCGCGCTACTTTGAATCCACGGAACCGGCCGAGGTTTGCATGGCAATGGCACCGTCGATGACGACGAAGGTGTCGCTGCCGAATGCGATGCGATGGGTATCAGACTCCGCCTTCCAGACGATATAACCGAGCGCACCTTCCGCATGGGTGAGATCCAGGCTGAACGCGGTGCTGGCCGCGGGAATGATGGCGGAGACGAACATCTTCAACAGGTCGCCGATCGCGGCCCGACCTTTGACCACACCGGTGGCGCCGGTGATCAACACCGCATCTTCGGCATAGTCCGCCAGCAACGCGGGGACATCACCCCGGACCAGCGCCTGCCAATGACGATCCACGATGGTCAGGGTGTCTGCTGTCTTGGTCATGCTCGTGATCCAGCGCGGGCCATGCGGCTGGCTCCGTTCGAGCGGACAGTCTTGCCCGGCAGGGCGGGAATCTCAACCATCGATTATGCCAGGCAACCGTAGATCCGGCGCCGCGTACACTCGGTGGCTATTTACTTGGCGAGGGGCGCGCCCCGCCGGGCGGCGACCAACGCGGCCAACCTTTCCCGTTCCAACTCGAGAGCGCGGAGGTCTCCGTCCCTCGTCGCCGAGGCCGGGCCTGCTTGGCGCAACCGTTCGATCTCGTCGTGGACGATGAGCAATCGCGCCGACCGATAGTAGTCGAGGTCTATCGTTTCCAATAGTTCGTGCATGCTGGCGGTAGCATGCTGAACGAGATGATGGGTTGTCTGTCTGGTAACCCACGTAACGGCTAAATTTTTCGTCGCGCATCTGAAAGGTCGGCTGCACCATTGTTCACGGCGTGTAAGACAGACGCGTCTGCTCTCGAGGTGTCCTGCACTGAGGGACGCTGCTGTTCTCGAGGCGGCCGACGGCCGCTGCCGCCCGCCCGCCTTCACGAGGGATCGATCAGTTTGGCGTGCGCCACCGCGAGCGGGAGAGTGGCGAACACGTTGTCGGCGCCGATGTCATCGAGCAGGCCGGAACGCGTCAGTTTGTGCAGCACGTTCGGCCGCACCTCGCTCAGCACCACTTTCGCGCCATGGCGATTGAAATCGGTGACGATCTCCTTGATCGCGGCAATTCCGGTGGCGTCCACGAAAGGCACATGGCCCATGCGCAGAACCAGTGTGGTCGCCGGTCGTTGAATGTGGGCAAGAGTGCGCTCGAGCTTGTCCGCCGCACCAAAGAACAACGGACCGTCGATGCTATACACCACCATGCCCTTGGGCATCGGCCCTGCGGCGGGTGAATCGGCCCCGGCGTCCGACGCGGCATCGAATTGCAGTTCGACGTTGACCGCGAGTGCCATGCGCCGCATGAAAAGAAGTGCCGCGACAATCACCCCGACGTTGACCGCCACCACCAAGTCGACAAACACGGTGAGCGCCAGGGTGATCAGAAGAACTGCCACGTCGGCGTTCGGGGATCCGCGTACCAGCCTGATGAAATGCGGCACGTCGCTCATGTTCCAGGCCACGATGAACAAAATCGCCGAAAGACAGCAGAGCGGGACCGAGGAGGCGAGTGGTGACAGCAGCAAGATCACCAGGATCAGAAACCCCGAATGCACCATGCCCGCCAGCGGACTGGTGCCGCCGTTACGAATGTTGGTGGCTGTGCGTGCGATGGCCCCGGTGGATGCAAATCCGCCGAACAGCGGCGCCACGATATTGGCGACACCCTGCCCGATGAGTTCCTGATTGGAGTCGTGCCTGGTTCCTGCCATGCCGTCGGCAACCACGGCGGACAGCAGTGATTCGATCGAGCCGAGCAGTGCAATCGTGAAAGCGGGGCCTACCAGGCTGATCACCTGAGTGAGCTGGATCGACGGCAGCGCAAAGCGGGGCAGTGTGCGGGGAATTCCGCCGAACGCGGTGCCGATGGTCGCAACGCCCTTGAAATGCAGGGCCGCTTGCAGCCCGCCGACAATGAGCATCGCAACCAGCGGCGCGGGGATTCTTTTCAAGAAGCGCGGGCCGAGGATCAGGATCGCGAGCGTGAGCAGGGCGAGCGCCGTGGTCGCCACGCTGATGGTCGGGAGCGCTTGCACCAGGACGAACACTCTCTCATGGAAGCGCAAACCTGAGGGTTCCGGCGTGAGCCCGAGGAAATCCTTCCACTGGCCCACGAAAATGATGATGCCGATCCCGGCCGTGAAGCCGACGATGACGGGATCGGGGATGTACTTGATCACGGCGCCCAGGCGCCCGGCGCCAAACGCGACCAGGATGATTCCCGCCATGAGGGTGGCGATCTGCAAGCCCGCGATTCCATGCTGCGCCGTGATGATCGACAAAACCGCGATGAAGGCGCCGGTGGGGCCTGAGATTTGCAGCCGCGATCCGCCAAACAAGGAGGTCACGAGCGAGGCGACGATCGCCGTGTAAAGTCCCTGTTCCGGACGGGCGCCCGAGGCAATGGCGAACGCCATGGCGAGCGGCAGCGCGACGATGCCGACCACCAGACCGGCGAGCACGTTGTTGGCGATGTGCCGGCGCGACCAGAGTCCGGCTGCTTTGGCTTCGAGTAACGCAATCACCGCAGACACCCAATGACAAACTGAGCGCGAGGAAAGATCGGCTATGGTAAGCGTTTATGCAGGAGTTTGCGGGCGCGAGGGGCCGTCGGGATGGGCCTGGGTCATTGCGCGTTTGTATCTGCTTTCCAATCCTGCGAATGTCTGGCGGTCCAACCAATTCCTCGTGCAGCTCGGGCGAAGGTTTGCCGATGCAACAAGGCGAACCAGGCAACGAGCATGTTGGTTCCATGTTGGCTACCGCACAGACAAGCGGATTCGCGTTCGGGTACACACGGCCGATCGGTGCACTCACAACGGCCCGCATTGATACGGAATGCAAGGGCCGGCGCACCTGGGAAGCGAGGTTTGAGCAATGGCCACGCAGAAGGCGAGGAGTCCGCGGGACGGGAGCAAGATCAATCTTCAAAGCCTGCACGCGCGCTACAATCAAGTTACGCAAATCATTGTGTGTCTGCGCATATCGATCGAATCGGAGGCGGAGTCCGTCGAGCCCGCGTCGGTATGCCGGGCGGTGGTGGACATGCTCGAAGACATCAACAGCGATTTGTGGACATTCCTCGAGCCGGCGCTTCTCCACAAGGCCGAAAGCAGGGCGGCGCGCGAGGCCGTGCTGTTGCGCAAGCGCCCCCACGCCGGTATCGATGATTCGTATCGCGGCACGAGCCCCCTGCATCATGATCAAGGCAGCGCGAACGACCTGCATCATGAACCGCGTGGCAGCACGAACGGCCTGCATCACGAGTCACGTGGCAGGAACGGTCTGCAACACGACCCACTTGGCGCGCACGGTCTGCATCACGACTTGGGAAGGAACGGCCTGGATCACGATGGCCGCACGCACGACGGCACCGGTACCGACATCGCAATGTCCGAGGACGTCGCGCACTGAAGTGGCGCTCCTGACCCGGGTCTCGCGGCGCGCCGCCGCATAATCCACGGTCACCGCAGTCGGCGGGCGCAGCTTCGGGTTGCCTCCCGATATCAGGTGCGCGATATTACAGAATCGTGATTGTCCATCCGCTCGTGAAAGCGCTGCTCCTCGGCGTGACGTTGTCGCTGCCCCTCCAGCCCGCGCAGCCCGCGATTGCTGCCGGCGTTGCGCTGCCGTCGCTCGCACCGGTCATCGATGCGACGTCGCCCGCGGTGGTCAATATTGCGACCCGCGGCGTATTGACCGAGAAGGTGGCGGGAAATCCGCTGCGCGACGACCCCTACTTCCGGCGATTCTTCAATGATCCCGAGGGAGGAGCGGTGCGGCGCCGCCAGTTCCAGAGCGCCGGCTCGGGCGTCATTGTGGACGCGAAGGCGGGCTACATCGTCACCAACCGCCACGTCATCGAAAACGCGAGTGAGATCACCGTAACTTTGCTCGATAACCGCCACTTCCAGGCGCGCGTGGTGGGCAGCGACGAGGGCACCGACCTTGCCGTGCTCAAAGCCGCGGAACCGCACCTCACGGAGATGCCGCTGGGCGATTCGTCGCGCTTGAAGGTCGGTGACTGGGTCGTGGCGATCGGCAATCCCTTCGGTCTGAATCATACCGTGACGGCGGGAATCGTCAGCGCGCTCGGCCGCACCGGAATTCATCCGCACGGGTATGAGGAGTTCATCCAGACGGATGCCGCCATCAACCCGGGCAATTCGGGCGGGGCGCTGGTCAACTTGAGCGGCGAATTGATCGGCATCAACTCCGCGATCATTTCCAAGGACGGCGGTAATATCGGGATCGGTTTCGCCATCCCGGTGAACATGGTCAAGGCCGTCATGGCTCAGATCATCACCTACGGTGAAGTGAAACGCGGGGTGGTCGGCATCAAACTGCGCGACCTGACGCCGGAGGCCGCCGAGTCACTGCAGCTCGTGAATGCACGCGGCGTCGAGATCTCCGAGATCGCTCCGGGCTCGGCGGCCGATCGGGCGGGCATCAAAGTCGGCGATGTGGCGGTTTCCATGAATGGCGTGGCGCTCGAAAGCGCCGCGCAATTGCGCAACGCCCTCGGCGTGCTGCGCGTCGGGCAAAGCGTGGAGATGCGCCTCATGCGCAACGGCACCGAGCGCAGCGCGACGCTGACGATCAGCCCGCCGGATTCGCTGCATCGACCCTGACGGCGGCTAGTCGGGGCGGGTCATTGACAGCGGCGGCTTGGGATCGCCGCGTGTCCCCGCAGTGGCGAGCGGTGCCGGAAGGCTGGGGTAGCGCTCTTTTTCGCGGCGTCCCAAACACACTGGCGCGGCCCCAACCAGACTCGCGGGGACCCCGACCACACTCGCGGGGCTCCAACCAGAATGGCGCGGCCGCAACCTCACTTGCGGGGCCCAACCAAACAGCGAAGCCAGCATTAAATGGATGTCGATTGACATGCATAATAAATTATAGCTATCATCCATCCGTGCCGCTCGTCTCCCGCAAGCAATCCGCTCTCTACCGCCGCACGGTGGTCGACCGGTCGTCGCGCTTGTTCCGGGAACGTGGCTTCAAGGATGTCAGCGTCAGCGATGTGATGAACGCCGTCGGTCTTACTCACGGCGGCTTCTACGGCAATTTTCAATCGAAGGATGCCCTCGTTGCGGAAGCCTGCGAGCTCGCCTTCGCCCAGGGCCTCGAGACATGGAAAGCCCGGATCGCCCGTAACAGCGACGCGCGCGCGCAGCGCAAGGAGCTCGTCGACGGCTATCTGACCGTGCGCAGCCGCGACGATCCGGGGGCCGCCTGTCCGACGGCGGCGTTGGTCAATGATGTGGCGCGGGAGCCCGGCGATGCGCCCGTCCGGACGTCTTACGTCGCGGGCACGGAGGCTCTGCTGCAGATCCTCGCGTCCACCGAGGGAACAGGGGATCCGCACCTAGACCGCTGCGCGGCGCTTGCCGACTTCGCGACGATGGTGGGTGCGATGCTGCTGTCGCGCGCGACCAGAGGCCATCGTATGTCGGATGACGTTCTGAAGGCGGCGCGGGATCGGTTGAACTCGCCGGCTTCGGCCGCGAAGCGGCGCGCGCCCCGCAAAAGGCACTGACATGTTCGCCATTGCCGCCGCGGGCTGGTTCGGGCGGCGCCGCTTGCACTACGCGTGGGTGGTGATGGCCGTGGTCTTTCTGGCCATGTTGATCTCCTCCGCTGCACTGGGTCTGCCGGGCGCGTTTTTGCGGCCGTTCAGCAAGGAATTTGGATGGAGCACCGTGCAGATCTCCTCGGCCCTGGCGGTTCGTTTTGCGCTCTTCGGTCTGATGGGGCCGTTCGCCGCCATTCTGATGGCGCGCTACGGCCTGCGCCGCGTCGTGTGTACCGCGCTCCTGCTGGTGGCCGCCGGTCTTTTGCTGGCGACACTCATGACCCAGCTTTGGCAGCTCTTCGTGTTGTGGGGGCTGTTGCTCGGAGTCGGGTCCGGAATGACGGCGCTGGTGCTCGGCGCAACCGTCGCGAATCGTTGGTTCGAGCGCCGGCGGGGTCTCGTGCTCGGCGTTCTGACGGCGAGCTCTGCGACGGGGCAGCTGATTTTTCTGCCGATCGTTGCGTCGCTGATTGAGCACCATTCATGGCGCGTGGCCGTGCTGCCCATCGCGCTGGGGTGCGTGATCGTGGCAGGGCTCGCCTTCAGCCTGTTGCAGAATCAACCGGACGATGTGGGCGTGCGGCCGTTCGGCGCCGATCCGGATGCGGCGCCTGCGGCGGCGCCCGTCTGGCGGCCGCGATTCAGCGAGCCGCTGACGGCGCTGACGGGTGTGTCGCGCAATTCGACGTTCTGGGTGCTGTTCGGCACCTTCTTCGTGTGCGGCCTGAGTACCAACGGTTTGATCCAAACGCACTTCATTTCGCTGTGCGGCGACTATGGTCTCGCCGCCGTACCCGCAGCCTCGATTCTCGCCATGATCGGGGGGTTCGACTTCGTCGGCACCATCGCCTCCGGCTGGCTTTCGGACCGGTTTGACAACCGCAAACTGCTCTTCTGGTACTACGGACTGCGGGGGCTGTCCTTGATCTGGCTGCCGCATTCCGACTTCACCATCTACGGACTGACGACGTTCGCCCTGTTCTACGGACTCGACTGGGTGGCCACCGTGCCGCCGACTGCAAGGCTCGCGAACGCCACCGTCGGCAAGGAGCGGGGTCCGATGATCTTCGGCTGGGTTTTCGCGGGACATCAACTCGGCGGCGGCGCCGCCGCCTATGGTGCGGGCCTGACCAGGACGTGGATGTTGACCTATACCCCGGCGCTGTATGCCGCCGGAATTGCCTGCATCGGTGCCGCCTTTGCCGTGTTCTTGATCCAGCGCCCCGCGGCCGCCAACCAGCCGGATGGCGCACCCGCCCTGCAGTCGTAACGGCCGGCGCGGGTTCTTAGGTCCATTGGTACACTATTGGTACACTAGCGTCGCGGCCGAAATCGAACCGGCGCATCCACAACGTCCATCGTTACGAACCCCAATCCATCACCTCAGGAGGGGCACTTGCTCCCCGGCGCAAACACCGGGGTTGCCGTGCCAGAGACACCATGAAACGCAGTGAAATCACCGACAAGATCCTGGACATCAAGCGCGACAACGGTTGGACATGGAAGTACATTGCCCAGGAGATCGGGGGCATGTCTGAGGTGCTGGTCACCGGCGCGCTGCTGGGCCAGATGAAACTGACGAAACCTCAATGTCGCAAGGCTGCCCGTCTGTTCGGACTGACCGATAGCGAGGCGCGGCTGCTCAATGAGATCCCGATGCGCGGCACACCCATGCCGCCGACCGACCCGCTCATCTATAGGTTCTACGAGCTCGTGATGATCAACGGCCCTGCCTGGAAGGCCCTGATCGAGGAGGAGTTCGGCGACGGCATCATGTCGGCAATCGATTTCGACATGACGATGGAGCGTCTTGCGGACCCCAAGGGCGATCGCGTCAAATTGACCATGTCCGGGAAGTTCCTGCCGTACAAGTACTACGGTGCCGCCGGTGAGGAACAGAAACTCGGGTACAAAGAGGAATAGATCCACTACCATTCAACGCCCTATTTCCGGAGCGGCTCAAGACCCATGTCCACGCTTTTCGACCCCATCACCGTTGGCCACCTGCTCTGCCCAAACCGCATCTGGATGGCGCCGCTGACGCGCGGCCGCGCCACGCGCGACCACGTGCCGACGGACCTCATGGCCACCTACTACGCACAGCGTGCATCCGCCGGATTGATCCTCACCGAGGCGACCGGCATCAGCGTGGAAGGCAGCGGCTGGCCGTACGCCGGGGGCCTCTGGGACGCTGCGCAAGTTGCCCATTGGAAGATCGTCACCGAAGCAGTGCACGCCGCCGGCGGGCGAATCTTCGCGCAGCTATGGCACATGGGGCGGCTCGTGCATCCGTCCCTGCACGGTGTGCAACCCGTGTCCTCGAGCGCCACCACCGGACCGGGCGAGGCGCACACATATGAGGGCAGACGGCCCTACGTCGAGGCTCGTCCGCTGCGGCTCGACGAGATTCCCCGGCTCATCGGAGATTACGTGCACGCCGCGCGCAACGCCATGGAGGCCGGTTTCGACGGAGTGCAGCTGCACGCCGCCAATGGGTACCTCATCGACCAATTCCTGCGGGATGGCAGCAACAAGCGCACCGATGCCTATGGCGGGCCCATCGAGAATCGAGTGCGGCTGCTGCGCGAGGTGGTCGAAGCCTTGGTGGCGGCCGTCGGGGCCGATCGCACGGCCGTACGCCTCTCGCCGAACGGCGACTCGCAAGGCGTCGACGACACCCAGCAGGACAAGTTATTCCCCGCGGCGGCCGCGGTACTCGGCGAGTGCGGTATCGCCTTCCTGGAACTGCGCGAACCGGGTCCCGAGGGAACCTTCGGGCGCTCGTCCCGCCCGCCGGTGGCCCCGCTCATTCGCAAAGCATTCAAGGGCGTGCTCGTGCTCAACTCCGACTACGACCTGGTACGCGGCCAGGCCGCCGTCGCAGAGGGCCGCGCGGATGCCATTACGTTCGGGCGGAAATTTATCGCGAACCCCGATCTGCCCCATCGCTTCGCAAACAACCTGGAACTGAACGCGGACAATCCCAAGACCTGGTACTCGCAGGGACCTGAGGGTTACATCACGTATCCCGGGGCGAAATAGCTCAAGCCTGCCAGTTTTTGGTGAGATGCACCGAAGTGCATCCATTCCAGTCCCTGGACCGTATGAAGCGTGGACAACCACAAATCAACGAGGGGAACACAATGCGCACTCACCTGTCGCGCGGCGCTTCTGTCTTGGCCGCCGCGCTCCTGCCGGTCTTGGCGCCGGCCTCGAGCCACCGCGAGGCGCCGTCGATTGCCGGGATGCCGCGCGTCGACGGAACCGACTTCTACATGTTCAGAAGCTACGAACCCGGCCGCAGCGAATATGTCACTTTCATTGCAAACTACATTCCTCTCCAGGATCCGTACGGCGGCCCGAACTTCTTCAATTTGGATCCCAACGCCGTATACGAGATTGCGATCGATCGGGACGGCAATGGCGTCGCGGACCTCACTTTCGCGTTCCACTTCACCACCAGCGACAAGAATCTCGCCGTGGTTTCCGACGGCAAGAAAATCGCCGTTCCGCTCATCAACATCGGACCGGTCAATCCGCAAGGGACGGATCTGAATGTCACGCAGAGCTATCGGATCGAGGTCATCGACAACGGCCGGAGCGCGTGGGCCGAAAACGCGTCGGCGGGAGGCGATGCGTTCGACAAGCCCGCAGACAACATCGGGAAAAAATCCATCCCGGACTATGAGTCCTATGCTTCGCACTTCGTCCATGACCTCCGCATTCCGGGATGTGCGGCTGCGGGCCGGGTGTTCGTGGGCCAGCGCAAGGAGGGCTTCGTCGCCAATCTCGGCGAGATATTCGATCTGGTGAATCTGAACCCGGCCGGAGCGCGCAACGGCCAACCCAATACCTTGTTCGACAAGAACGTGACGTCGATCGCGCTGGAATTGCCGATCGGCTGTGTCACTTTCAAGGGCGAGCCCGTCATCGCTGCCCGGACCACGGCGAGCTTGATCGTACCTGCGAATGGAGACAAGCCTGCGCATCTGCAACAGGTGTCGAGATTGGGCATGCCGCTCGTCAACGAGGTCGTGATCGGATTGCCGGACAAGGATAAATTCAACGCGAGTCTGCCGGCCGACGACGCGCAATTTTTGGACTACGTGACCAATCCGTCACTGCCGATCCTGCTGCACGTTCTGTTCGGCAATGCCGCCCTGGTTCCCGGCACACCACGCAATGATCTGGTCGCAGCGTTTCTGACCGGCGTGAAGGGTCTCAACCAGCAACACGTGAATACCCCGAGCGAGCAGCTTCGCCTCAACACCTCGACGCCGGTCACTGCAATTGCGGCACAAAACGACCTCGGCGTTCTGGGCGGCGATCCGGCCGGGTTTCCCAATGGCCGGCGCCCGTACGATGACGTGGTGGACATCACCCTGCGTGTGGCGGAAGGTGCACTGTGCGGGTCGATCGGAGACTGCGGATCGGAAAAGTCGGATCCCAATCATGGGACGCCCTACACCGATGGTGCCCGGGCCGCCGGGCCGGACGCGTGGCATCTGCGCTTGGGGGGAGCCGTCAAGGCAACGGACACGTATTTGGGGGTGTTCCCGTACCTCAATACACCCATCCCTGGATCGCCCAACGGTCCGAACGGTCTGCCGGGATCGCCCGGTCTGGAACCGTAGCCCGCGTCCCATGCCGGCAGCCGCGGCCCCCCAGGGGGCCGCGGCACTTAAGAAACCGCCGCGACTGCCGCCCGGCCGCGCGCATGGGTAAAATGGCGGCCATGTATCCGCCGCTGCGGATTCACTTCGACACGAAAATCGACCAATCCCCCTAGTGAAAACCACATGCCCCTCAACGCTCTGAACACCCTCTTCAAGGTGCTGAAACGCATCGAGCATCTCGCGGCGTACGCTCAGGGCAAGGGATATAGCGGCGCGACGATGGAACAAGAGGTGAAACTGCTCCAGAGTGCATTGAAGAGACAGCCGAGCCTTGCCATTGATGTCGGAGGAAATGTAGGCAATTACGCAGCCGAACTGAGGAAGCGGAATCCAACCTTGGAGATTCATGTATTCGAGCCGGCCGCCGCCAATGTCGACAAACTGAAATCCCGTTTCAAGGACGACGAGATGGTGAAGGTCGTGCCGGTTGCCTTGTCTGACGAGGTTGGCGCAGCTGCTTTATTTGCCAACGAACCCGGTTCTGGTATGGCCAGTCTTACCAAGCGTAAGCTCGACCATCTGTCGATTTCATTTGAATCGCAGGAAATGGTGAACACCATCCGTTTCGAGGAATACTGGAGGCAGGAACTGCAGAGTCGCCGGTTGGATATGGTCAAAGTCGATGTGGAGGGTCACGAGCTTAGCGTCTTGAAGGGATTTGGAAGCGCATTGGCAGCCACAGAAGTGATTCAGTTCGAGTTTGGTGGAACGGATATCGACACCAGGACGTTCTTCCGGGACTTTTGGTATTTTTTCCACGACGCGGGCTTCCGGATATACAGGTTTACGCCCTTCGGTCTTCAACCAATCACCAGGTATTCCGAAGGCGATGAATGCTTCGACTTCACAAATTTCCTGGCTGTAAACCAGAGCAATGGCTGACGAGGCTCCCAGACCGACGAGGAGCCGAAGCTTCGCATGAAAACGTCACCCATTCGGACAGATGATAAGCATCGCGCATTATTCCTAGCGCTCCCTGCCCCGGTTGGTCATGGGCCGCAATTGCAACTGCAGCGTGCCGTCCTGTAAGCCGCGAAGCCCGGCCCGCAGTTGACTGGAAATAAAATCGATCAGTGTGCGCGCCGCGAGCGTCAGTCCCTGCCGCGAGGGATACATGATGTGAAACTTCTGCTCCCGGAGCGTCCAACCGGGCAGCACCTGCACCAACCGGCCCTCGGCGATCGCATCCCGGCATAGGAGCAGCGGCAGGGATACGACGGTGCAGCCCGCGAGTGCACTTTCCTTGATGACCCATAGATCCTCGGTCAGCAGCCGCGGGAAATGCTGAACCGACTGCCGGGTGCCCGAGGCGGTCAGATGCCACATGTATCGCCCAGTGGGATCGGGTGGCTGCTGACCGGCCGCCGACGGCAGCGATTTCAGATCGGCCGGCGTCTGGGGTGACCCGATGCGCGATAGCAGCGCCGGACTCGCGACCAGCAGTTCGCTGTCCAGGCTGAACGATGATCTGACGAGGGACGAGGACTTCACCTCGGGTCCGATATGCAACACGAAATCGTAGCCTTGGGCGGTCAGTGCGGCGGCGCGATTCGTGGCTTCGAGCGACACGTCCACCTCCGGATATTGCAGCATGAACGCAGCGAGTATGGGCGCGAGAGTGGCGTGCGCGAAATTCAGCGGGCACGCTATCCGCAGCTTGCCGCGCGGCAAGGTACGCACGCCGTCGGTGATGTTCGACGCTCTCACGATCTCGTTGAGTATCACCACGCACTGTCCATAGTAGCGTTTGCCGACCTCGGTGACCTCCAGACGCCGGCTGGTCCGCCTGATGAGCTGCACGCCCAGCTCCTTCTCGAGACTCGCGAGGTGCTGGCTCAGCATCGATTTGGTGACTCCAAGCGATTCGGCCGCCGCGGTCAGACTCCCCTTCGCGACGATCTCGGCGAAAATCCGAATATTGTTCAGATCGTTCAGCATTGCGAACGATGCTTTCATGTTTTCGCCCTTCTTTACAAGTGCTTCGATTGAGATTATCGACGACAAGGCGTTTGTGTTCGTCAGCGCAGAGGCGGGCGCTCGCCGTCAGCTAAGGTCGCCAAACGAGATGACCGGGGAGACGACGTGAATCGAGCGGGCTGGTGGGCGGCGATTGCCGTCATTCTCGGTCTTGGCATGGTCGCCGCCGCGTTGGCATTTTCACAGAGCATGCCTTCGAAGGAGGCGGACTCGCTGCCACCCACGAACTTCTCGGCGACGGAGGTGGATCGCAGCGCATTACCCCGGGCCGCGCCCGGGTTTGCACATGCCACGGTCGCGTCCAATCCGCAGGCACCCGACGCGAAAGCGGTGGGTGAGAGGACCTGCATCGCCTGCCACAGGCTCGAGGCGGATCACTTCACGCACACGTTGCATTCGCTGGGCCTGCACGTGGCCAACCGGTCCGATCCGACCATTCCGGTGTGCGAGACCTGTCACGGACCGGGATCGGAGCATGCCGCGCGCCCACAGATCAAGGGACTCATCATCGGATATACCCGGGACTCCGGGACCCCGGTGGCCACACAGACCAAGACCTGTCTGACCTGTCATGCGGGAGGACCGCGGGACCACTGGACGGGATCGGTGCACCAGCGCAATGATCTCTCTTGCAGTGATTGCCACAATCCGATGGCGAAGTTTTCGGTGGAGGGATTGATGGCGAAGTCCTCCATCAACGACACCTGCGCCCAATGCCACAAGGACATCCGCCTGCAATTCAATCGCCGCTCGCACATGCCGTTGCCGGAGGGGCAGATGAGCTGCGACGATTGCCACAACCCGCACGGCACTCTCACCAATCCTCTGTTGAAGACCAATACGGTGAACGAGACCTGCTACCAATGCCACGCGGAGAAGCGCGGGCCCTTCCTGTTCGAGCATCCGCCGGTACGCGAGAACTGCCTCAACTGTCATACCCCGCATGGGTCGAATCAAAGCACGCTGTTGGTGGCGCCGATTCCGTTCCTGTGCCAGCAGTGCCACACCAACGTGCTGCATCCGAACGACCTGCAGACGAAACAGGCCTTGGGTACCGGTCTGCATCCGGACGAGCGGTTGATGGGCCGCGGATGTCTCACGTGTCACGCCAACATCCACGGTTCGAACGCACCTTCGGGTGTGCGCTTCCACAACTAGGACGCTCCATGACCCAGCCAAGCCCCGCGCGGATTGTGAGACTTGCGGTGACCTTGTGCTTGCTGGTCCCACCTTTGGCGTTCGGCGACAGCGGCGTCGGCGTCGACACCTGGCGCGCCAACAAGCTCGATCCGACCGGCGGCCAAGCGACCGAACCGCTCGATCCGAATGGCACGAGCTGGCTCGAACCCGGACAGCATCGGTCTCCCACCGGCAACTTGTACAACGCGCCGACGGCTCCGCCCGGGACGGAGAACTTGAGCGCCTGGCTGATCTATGGAAGCTTCGATGTGGGCTACCTGCACAGCTCGGGCGAGAAGACCGCGCTCTTCGACCGCTACACTCGGTGGCCGACCAATGGTGCCTCCTTTGATTTCGATGTGAACGCCGAGCGGCCGTCCGACGGCAGCTACGCGGAGTTGCGCGGCAGCTTCATCAGTGCGGAGGACCAGTACTATCAAGCCGTCTACGGCAAGGCGGGCGCCTACAAGGCGCAAATATTCTTTCGCGACATGCCGAATGTGCTCTCCACCGATGCGAAATCCATCTTCAATGGGGTCGGGACCAATAACCTCACGCTGGCCGGCGGCTTGGTGCCCGCCGGCAGCACTTCGGCCCAGGTCGCGGCCGTCTCGGCCGCCGCTCCGGTGACCACGCTCGGGACCGAACGCAAGAAGCAGGGCATCGGGCTTTCGGCGTTCGTGACGCCGGAATGGTCGGTGTATCTCAATGCCAGCGACGAGGAGCGGCAGGGAGACCGGCCCTACGGCGGCCCGTTTTTCTTCGACTTTTCCGGCATCGGCGGCGCCGCCTTGGAGACGGTGAAGCCGATCAACGACCACACTGTGAACGTGACCGCGGGCGCCCGCTACGTGGGTTCCGAATGGCACTTCGACCTGGGCTACTCAGGCTCGTTCTATCGGGACCGGTACCTCGAGTATACCTTTCAGCAGCCCTTCATCCTGGGTCCGGCGCTGGTGCCCGGCGGCATGATCGCGCAAATCAGCCAAGGACAGATGTCGATGGAACCGGACAACGACTATCACAATCTGCACCTCACCGGGACCCACAGCCTTCCGCTGAACGGCGAGGCATCGCTGACCGCGGGGGTGGGGGAGATGCGGCAGAACGATAGACTGATTCCGCCCACCAACTGCCAGGGGGTGTTCGGCATTGCGTTCGACGGCAATTTCAACTTGGGTGCCGGCAATCCCTTGCTGTATCCCTGCGATCAATGGAATACGACGGCGGCGCTGTCGCAGAAAACAGCGAACATGGTGATCATGACCGACCTGTTGCAGGAATCGATCGTGCTGCAGCCGCTCCGCGACGTGAGCGTGCGCACCGGCGCGAAGTACTACCGGGAGGACTATCGCAATCAATATGTCGAGTACAACCCGGAAAACGGCAGCTACGGCTACGTCGCCGAGAACGGCGCCGAGGCGGGCGCCGTGCCGGGCTCAGGCTTCTGGAATCCAGTCACGGCGCCGAATGGCTCGGACATCCAGGTCGAAAGCATTCCCTATAGCTGGCGCAACATCGAGACCTATGCCGGCGCCGACTGGAAATTCTCCCGGCACGACACCCTTGGGCTGACCTACACCTTCGATCACTACGACCCGGCGCACCGCGAAGTCAGCTACGTCAACGACAACAGCCTCAAGCTCAACTGGACCGACAAGAACCTGCAATGGCTGACCTTCCGCTTCAACTACACGTTCCTGAGGCAATCGGGGAGCGTCTACAACTCCGACCCGTATGCCTTTGCGTTTTTCCAGAACCTACCCGGATACGTGCCCGCAGACGGCATACCCGCTGCCTGGACCGTGAATGCGCAGCGCAAATACGACCTGTCGGACCGCACCGAGAACAAGATCGACCTGATGGTGACCCTGGTGCCGCGGCCCGACATGACGGTCTCGGCGTCGCTGCGCGGCGACTGGAATCAGTATCCGACCGAAATCGGCCGCCAGGGCTACAACACGACGGCCGCCGCCGTGCAATGGGAATGGCAGTTCCAGGTGCGCAGCAGCGTGAACGCGTGGGTCGGTCTCGATCGTTCCAGCCTGCATCTATCGGACGTCAACGACGCCGCCGTCGACACGCCGAATGACGCACTCGGCGGTCCCACCTATCCCTTGGCCAATCAGTGGTGGGCAAGCGACAAGCAGCGCAACTGGTCGGGCGGCGCCGCACTCATACATTACTTCCGCAGCGTGCGTGCGGATCTCGGCTGGAACTACATCTCGACGCGCGGCATCACCAACTACCTCTACGCCTCGCCCAGCGCGACGACCTACGACTACACGCCCGCCCAGGCGGGCAGCCAGTTTCCGGCAATGACCTACGTGGTCAATTCGCTGACCTTGAATGTCACGGTGCCGTTGACAGAGCGCACGTCATTGAGGTTGTTTGACTATTACGAACACGGTCAGATCAGCGACTGGCATTACGCCGGATTCAACAACAGTCTGGTCTACGGCAATACCGTGTACACGGACGGCGGCCCGCAAGGCTACAACACCAACGTCGTCGGACTGTTCGTCAACGTCAAGCTATGACAGCGGCGATCAGACAAGCGACGCGGCCGTTGAAACCGGCGACTCAGCCGATCACACGAGCAACGCGGCAGATGACACCACCGACGCGCAAAATCCAAACTTTGATCCTGGCGGTTGTGCTGGGCGCAGCAGGCACGGCACTCGCAGCAACGTCCCGAGCGGCCGGTTCGCGATACACTGACCTGCGTATCATCGAACCGATTCACGGCAACGCGGCCACCGGCAAAACCAAGGCTGCGGTGTGTTTCGCGTGCCATGGCGCGGAGGGCGTATCGATCGCGCCCACGTTTCCGCGCCTGGCGGGGCAACGTGAGGATTACCTGTATCACCGCTTGATTTCATTCGGACACTCCGACCCGAAGGATCCGTACTATTCCGTGTCGCCCATGACGGCGATCGCCGCCGCCTTGAGCGATGCCGATATGCGCGATCTGGCGGCCTTCTTCGCCGCTCAGACCGTGCACGCGCCGCAAGCGCCGGCAGCACCCGAGGCAGCCCCACCGTCAACCGCAGCGCCCGCGGCAGCCGCCGCGTCGGCGGCGGCGCCACCGGCAACCACAGCGCCCGCCGCAGCGCCTCCGTCAACGGCAGCTCCGGCAGCGCCCGCAACGGCGCCGCCAACCGCCTCACCGGTAACCGCGCAAACTGGCGAAGCGCTGTTCCTGCACGGCAATCCCGCTCGCGGCATTCCCCCCTGCCAGGGATGTCACGGCGCGGATGCCAAGGGACCTTCCAGCGTCGCCGATCAATATGCCGCGTATCCGTCCTTGAGAGGTCAATACGCGCCCTACGTCACCGCCCGCCTGACCAACTTCCGCAAAGGGCAACCCTCCGATACCAGCAATACTTTCATCATGCACGGAGTGGCCGAAACCCTGGACGATGATTCGATCGATGCCGTCGCGGCGTGGCTGGCCTCGCTCCAATAGCGCAACCCGTCGCTCAAGACGAATCAGTGGCGCCGGACGTTGCTTCGTTCGATGCCATCAACGCGTGGCTGGCCTCCCTTCAGTAACACAGCCCCCGCCCAGGACTCGTCAGGGCGCCAAGGCGATGGTATACGAGTCCCATGGAACCCACCGGCACGCTGCGCGTGGCGCTCGATCATGCGGGACGCCTGCTCGAGACCGACCCGCATCTCGCGATCGAGCAAGTGCGGGAGATCCTCGCGGCCGTTCCCAAGCATCCGGTCGCGCTGCTGCTGTTAGGAGCAGCACAGCGCGCCGCAGGCGACCCGGCGTCCGCGCTGGTCACTTTGGAAAATTTGGTGGCCGACCAACCTTCCTCTGCCGCCGCGCATCTCGAACTCGGCATCTCGCTCGATGCCGCGGGAGAGCACGACCGGTCGCTGTCCATGCTGCGCCGTGCGGTGGCGCTCAAGCCCGACCTCGCCGACGGCTGGCGTGCGATCGGCGATCAACTGACGGCGCGCGGCGATGCACGCGGCGCCGACCAAGCGTATGCGCGGCAAATCAAGGCCTCCACGAGGGATCCGCGGCTCATTGCGGCGGCGGCGGCACTGTGCGAGAACCGCATTCCGGAGGCCGAGGCTCTCTTGCGCGAACACCTCAAACGCCACCCCACCGACGTCGCGGCCCTGCGGATGTTTGCCGAAGTCGCCGGCCGTCTCGGCCGCTTTCAGGATGCCGAGACGCTGTTGGCGCGCTGTTTGGAACTCGTGCCGAGCTTCCATGCGGCAAGACACAACTACGTGCTCGTGCTGCATCGACAGAACAAATCGGCGCAGGCGCTCCTCGAGATCGAGCGGTTGACGGCAGCGGAGCCGCACAATGCGAGCTATCGCAATCTCAAGGCGGTGATCCTGGCGAACGTCGGCGAGTACCAGGAGTCGCTCGAATTGTACGAAATAGTGCTGCAGCAACTGCCCGACCAGCCGAAGATCTGGATGAGTTACGGGCACGCGCTCGCGGCCGCCGGCCGCGAACTCGAAACCATCGCCGCCTACCGGCGCAGCATCCGCTTGGCGCCGAGTTTTGGCGAAGCCTATTGGAGTTTGGCCAATCTCAAGACCTTCCGCTTCACGCGCGAGGAACTCACCGTCATGCAGGCACAACTCGCGCGCGAGGAACTCGCGCAGGACGATCGCTTTCATCTGCATTTTGCGCTCGCCAAGGCGCTCGAGGACGATGCGCGATACCCTGCGGCATTCGAACACTATGTGACCGGCAATCGACTGCGCCGCGCCGCCATCGATTACGACGCGGCCGAGACCACCGCGCACGTCGAGCGCTCGAAGGCGTTGTTCACCTCGGGCTACTTCGAGGAGCGCAGCGGTTTCGGGGCGAGCGATCCGGATCCCATCTTCATCGTGGGGCTGCCGAGATCCGGCTCGACGCTGCTCGAGCAGATATTGGCGAGTCACTCCGCCGTGGAGGGCACCATGGAATTGCCGGACATCCCCGCGATGGCCCATGCCTTGGGCGCGAGAAAATCCCGCGCCGATCCCGGCCGGTATCCGGCGATCCTCGCGTCGCTGAGCGCCGACGAGTCGCGCGCGCTCGGTGAGCGCTACCTCGCGCAAACGCGCATTCAGCGCAAGTCGGGCAAGCCCTTCTTCATCGATAAAATGCCCAATAACTTCCTGCACATCGGCCTGATTCTGCAGATCCTGCCGAACGCCAGGATCATCGATGCGCGCCGCCATCCCCTGGCGTGTTGCCTGTCCGGATTCAAACAGCACTTCGCACGCGGCCAGCACTTCACGTACGATCTTGGGGAAATCGCGCGCTACTATCGGGACTACGTCGACCTGATGGCGCATTTCGAGCGCATCGCGCCGGGCCGGATTCATCGTGTCTTCTACGAACACATGATCGACGACACCGAGGCGGAAGTGCGGCGCCTGCTCGCGCACTGCGGCCTGCCGTTCGAGTCCTCCTGCCTGCGCTTCTACGAAAACAGCCGCGCGGTCAGAACCGCGAGCAAGCAGCAGGTGAGGCAGCCCATATTTCGCGAGGGCCTCGGGCACTGGCGGCATTTTGAAAGCTGGTTGGGCCCCGCCAAGCAGGTGCTCGGAACCGTACTGGACGATTATCCGTGCTTGCAGTAAATTCAAAACGGGGGAATGGCCAACTCGAGTCAAAGTGTCGGAGTGCTTTGATGCCGTCAGTGTCAAGCGAGCGTGCGCGGTGGATTGCCATTCACATTCTGCCGCTCGAACCTCAGCTGCGCGGCTGGTTGAAGCGGGTCACGCCCGCCGGGCTGGAAGTGGACGACTTGGTTCAAGAGGCCTACGCGAAGCTCGCGAGTCTTGCGACCGTGTCGAATATCACGCAGCACAAGGCCTATCTCTACCAGATCGTGAAACGGCTGATTTCGAACCACGTGAGGCGCGGCCAGGTGGTGTCGATCGAGGCCGTGGCGGAGGTCGCGAATCTGACGGCCGCTCAAGACGAAGGGTTCTCGCCGGAGCGGATCTTGTCGGGACGTCAGGAGCTCGAGCGGCTCTACGAGGCGATCGGCAAACTGCCCGCGCCGTATCGCTCGGTATTCGTCATGCGCAAGTTCGACGACCGACCGCAAAAGATGATCGCGGCGGAACTGCGGATCAGTGAAAACATCGTGGAAAGGCGGCTGTCGCGCGCGCTGCAACTGATATTGGACCACTTGAACACGAACCGAGGGGAGTTGGAGCATGGCTTGGGATTCATCCGCGCGGAGCGCCGGCAACGCCGCGATGCGTGAGACCAGCCAGGCGATCGACGTGGCGGCTTCGCAATGGGTCGTCAGGCTGGACCGCGGGCTCTGCGACGCGGAACAAGCCGCTCTCGACGAGTGGCTGGCCGGCGACAGTCGCCGAACCGGGGCGCTCGCACGGGCTCAGGCCGCGTGGGTGTACGTCGATCGGGCGCAGGTTTTTCGCGCGGCCGGAGAATTGCGCGAATCGCGCATTGAACGACGCTGGCGGCTGGCGTTGCCGTATGCCACGGCGGCGCTGGTCGTGGTCGGTCTGCTGACGACGTTTCTGGTGTGGCGCGGCTATGCCCAGACTCACCTGGCCACGGCCGCCGGTGAAATCCTGCATGCGCCCCTGGCCGACGGGTCGCGCGTCACGCTCGACACGCGCAGCCGCCTTTCCGTCCGATACGAACCGGCGACTCGGCTCGTGGTACTCGAGTCCGGCGAAGCACTGTTCGAAGTCGCCAAGAATACCAAGCGCCCGTTCGTGGTGCAGGCAGGCAATGTCCGGGTACGCGCGGTCGGCACCGCGTTCGTCGTGCGGCGCGCTTCGGGTGATGACGTCGAGGTCACCGTGACCGAAGGAACCGTCGATGTCTGGCGCCAGACCACGAGCCCCGAGCCGGCGGTGCGCCTGCGGGCCGGATCGCGCACCGTGGCTACCCGCAAGGAAATCGCCGCGCCTGCGCACTTGAGTTCGTTGAAGCTCGAGGAAGCGGTCGCCTGGACGTCCGGAGTGATTGATTTGAAAGGCCAAACTCTCGGCGAAGCCGCCGCCGAATTCAATCGCCACAATCGGGAAGTGGTGGTCATCGCCGACCCCGGCCTTGCGGCCCAAACCGTGGTGGGGCGCTTCGAAGCAACCAACCCGCGCGCCTTCGTCACCTCGGCGGCCGCCATGTTGGACGCCCAGGAGCGGACCGACGGCGAACGCCTGATTCTCGAGCGCAAACCCCGACGCTGAAATAAATTTCCGCAGGGCACGCTGTATGGCTGATGTTAAGGCCGGTATTGGCCTTGATGCATTTCCTATGTGGTCCAAGTTCAAGAGCCTGTTCCGTTCCATCGACCGAATCCAGAAATCCCAAGCTGCGATGAAGCAGCAGCTTGAGCGGATGGAGGACAAACTCTGCCGCCTGGAGGATGGGCTGGAAGCGGCGGGATTTCTCGCGCGCGATTCTCTCCTCAAACAGCGCCACCTCGACTTCAAGAATCTGACGCTTGAGGAGAGCTTTGATTATATCTACAAACACCGGATCTGGGGCGCGGACGGAACCCGGCCTCTCTCCGGCTGGGGAAGCTACGGGGAATGGGCGGCGAGCTTCGTCCGCGTTGCTGCGCATGTGATCAAGGAGCGCGGGATCCGGACAGTGACCGATATCGGCTGCGGCGACTTCAACATCGGTAGCCAGTTGTGCGGCCGCGTCGAGAAATATCAGGCCTCCGACATTTCGAATGAAATCATTCGATGGAACATCGACCGCTTCTCCGCGCTGCAGAACGTGGTCTTTCAACAAGCCAATGCTTGCGTCGATCCGCTGCCGCCGGCTGACTTGATCATCATTCGGCAAGTCCTGCAGCATTTGACCAACGCACAAATCGAGTCCGTGCTGCAAAACGTGGAGAAAACGGGCTTTCGCCACGCGCTCATCGCCGAGCATGTTTCATCGCCGGAGAAGACGGGCGAACCCAATCGAGACCTGCCTTCCCAGGGCGACTTTACCCGTCTCGATTTTGATTCCGGAGTGTTCATCGACCAGCCGCCCTTCTCGCGCCCGGCAGATCTCCTCGGCAGCTTCAGCGTCCCCTCCAAGGAAGGTGCTCTCCTGGTTTACCTCTGGGAGCCCGGGAACCCTTCGCCGCCTGGCACGCGGAGAACGGCGTGAAAATTCTCTATTACACCGGGTTCTTCGGCGATCCGCTGGCGAGCGCCGAAGGTTTCGACCCGGCCCTGGTGGAAGGACTCTGCGAGGTCGTGACGGACCGGGCAAGGCTGGACGAAGCGGACGCCGTGGTCTTTCATCTGCCCAACCTGCGAACGGAAAAGCTGCCGGAAAAGAGGACCGGGCAGGCCTGGGTCGCCCTCTCGGTCGAAGCCGATGCCAATTATCCGTTTCAGGCCGACGGGGAATTCATGCGCCAGTTCGACGTGCGCATGATGCTGCGGCAGGATTGCGAGATCCCGCTGACCTATTTCCGGCCCCGCATGCTGCCGTCCTTCCGGTCGCGTTCGAAATGGAAATTCCGGCGCGCGCCCGCGGTTTACTTCGGTTCCAACCCGGGCGTGGGCAGCGATCGCGCGGACTGGCTGAAGAAGCTGGGCGCTTGCCTGAAGGTCGATCGCTACGGGAGGGGGAAGGGCTGCCGCACCCTCTGGCTGGACCGGGGACGCGAGACGAAACTGCGCGTGATTTCCCGGTACCCTTTCTATCTTGCCTTTGAGAACGCCACGGAAAGGGACTACGTCTCGGAAAAGATTTACGATGGATTCGTGGCCGGCACGGTGCCGGTCTATCTCGGCGCGCCGAACGTGGAGGATTTTCTACCCGCGCCGAAATGCGCCATTTTCGCGCGTGATTTTGCCAGCGCGGAAGGGCTGGCGGACCACCTCCTCGCGCTGCGCGCCGACCGCCGCCGTTATGACGAGTACCTGCAATGGCGGCACGAGCCTTTTTCCGATTCCTTCCTCCGGCTGGCGGAGCAAAACGCCGTGCCGAGCATTCTGCGGCTTTATCGCCGGTTGCAATCAACCATCATCCCGGAGTGATTGATTTGACAGGCCAAACTCTCGGCGCAGCCGCCGCCGAATTCAATCGCCACAATCGGGAAGTGGTGGTCATCGCCGACCCCGGCCTTGCGGCGCAAACCGTGGTGGTGCGCTTGGAAGCGACCAACCCGCGCGCCTTCGTCACCTCGGTGGCCGCCATGTTGGACGCCCGGGAGCGGACCGACGGTGAACGCTGATTCTCGAGCGCAAACCCCGACGCTAAAATAAATTTTCGATTCCGCGCCGGAACTGCGCTTCCCGTCCCTTCTAGTAACGACGGACGCACGCTCTGTGTCATCTGGGACGCAGTGCGCTCCCGCAATATCGAGTCCAACGCAAGGGATGGTTAGATGAAGCCCAAGTCGCGGCGCCTCAATCCATTGTCGCAAGCCATTGCGCTGGTGCTCGGCGCGGCTGCAATGGGCACGGCGCTGTCGCAGACGGCCACCTTCGACCTGCCCGAGCAGGACGCCACCACCGGCATCCCTGAGTTTGCCCGGCAAGCGAACTTGCAGATCATCGCGCCCGCGAATCAGCTCGTGGGGATCAAGACGCACCTGGTTCGCGGTTCGATCGATGCGCGCGCGGCGCTCAAACAGCTCATTCAGGGAACCGGCCTCGGCATCACCTCCGACGACGGCCGGACCATCGTGCTGAAATTGATCGACGGGCCGCCGCCGCCGGCGAACGACTCAGGGGCACTCGAGGAGATCGTGGTGACGGCGCAGAAGCGCACCGAGGATCTGCAGAAGGTGCCGATCAGCATCAAGGTGCTGGGCGGGGAGCGGCTCGAGCAGCTGCAGGTCAGCAGCTTCGACGACTATGCGAAGTTCCTGAGCAGCGTCAGCTTTCAATCGAACGGGCCCGGGCAGGCCCAGCTGTACTTCCGCGGCATCTCGAGCGGTGCCGACGGCTCGCATTCCGGCTCCGAGTCCGCCACCGGACTGTATCTCGACGAAACACCGGTCACCACCATCGGCAATTCGGTCGACCTGCATATGTACGATATCGACCGCGTCGAAGCGTTGGCGGGGCCGCAGGGCACGCTGTACGGCGCGAGCTCCCTCTCCGGCACGCTGCGCATCATCACCAACAAGCCGGATGCCACCCAGTTCTCCTCGGGCTACGACGTCAAGGCCGACAAATTCGGCAGGGGAGGCGGCCCCGGCGGTGAATTCGAAGGCTTCGTGAATGTGCCCATCAACGACGATGCGGCGATCCGTCTGGTCGGCTACTTCGATCACGATGGCGGGTTCATCAGCAACAAGTATTCGACTCTCACCTATCAGCGCGCGGTCGCGCCCGGCGGTATTCCGCCGGACGGCATTCCGGCCGATCCCCTGACCATCAACAACGCCGAATTCGCGAAAAAAAACTTCAATGACGTGGACACCTGGGGTGGTCGTGGGGCGTTGAAAGTCGACCTCAACGAGCAGTGGACGATCACGCCGTCGGTGGTGTATCAACACCAGAAGTCGAACGGCGTGTTCTCCTACGATCCGTCGCTGGGCTATCTGCAGGTGACCGATTACACGCCGGACAACACCTCGGATCGCTGGTACCAATCGGCGCTGGTGATCGAGGGAAAACTCAGCAACTGGAACCTGCTGTACTCGGGCGGCTGGTTCCAGCGCGAGGTCGACCATCAATACGACTATTCCGAATACGCAATCGCCTACGATCAGCTCGCCTATGCACTCGCCCATCTGGTCGACAATCAGGGCCACGTGATCAATCCGACGCCGCAGGCCATCAACCGCGACACCTACACCAAGCAAACGCACGAGATCCGGATCACGTCGCCCGCGGACAATCGATTGCGGGTGACCGCGGGCGCGTTCTACCAGCGGCAGACCGACCACATCCAATTCTGGCAACTGGTGGACAATGACGGCGATGCGCTGGCGTCGCGTAATCTGATCGTGAATCCCGCCTTGAACCCCACCGATATTTATTCGGTGGACGGATCACCGGGTGCCCTGTACCTGGAGCAGGAACACCGGGTGGATCACGACTACGCGCTGTTCACGGACTTCACCTTCGACATCACGCCGCAGCTCAGGCTGAGTGCCGGTATCCGGGGGTTCGTCGCCAACAATTCCCTGAGCGGTTTCGACGGACAGGGCGAGTTCAACGGCTCGTTGGCCGACAGCGGCGAAGGGGAGTGCCTGACGCCCATCGTTTTCAATCAAGTCCTGCCCTGCAACAACGTCGACAAGAAGGTGCGCGAGGCGGGCGAGACCCATCGGGTCAATCTCACCTACCAGATCGATCCCGACGTGATGGTTTACGCCACGCTGTCCACCGGCTTCCGGCCGGGCGGTGTCAACCACGTCCCCTATCTGAAGCTGACCGACGGCTCGCACGAGCCCGTGCCCCCCTATAATCCGGACACGCTCACCAACTACGAACTCGGTTGGAAAACGAGCTGGCTGGAACGGCGTCTTCGATTCAACGGTGCCCTGTTCTACGAGAAATGGAAGGACATTCAGATCGAGGTCGACGGCGCGAACGGCATCGGCTCTATTTTCAACGCCGGCAATGCCGTATCGAAGGGGTTCGAGGGCGATCTCAGCTGGAACATCATCCAGAATCTGAATCTCTCGGTATCCGGAACCTACGTGGACGCCAAACTCGTCACCGACTTCTGCGAATACATACTCGTCAACAACGTGCCCACCACGGTCACCAGTTGCCAGTCCAATCCCGACGAATTACTGGCTCCGCGCGGCACGCGTCTGCCGGTGACGCCCAATTTGAAGGTCGATGCCACCGCCCGGTATCAATTCAAGGTCGCGGGATTCGACAACTTCGTGCAGCAATCCATTCTGCACCGAAGCTCCATATCGACTTATCTGAAAACGGCCGACGATCAGGCGATCGGCAACGACCCCGGCTTTACCACGGCCGATTTCTCGGCCGGCACCGCGCGGGACAACTGGAATCTCGAGGTCTACGTCGAGAACATGTTCGACAAACTGGGGGTGCTGGAGCGCAATCCGCAATGCGTCGTCGGCAATTGCTTTGCACTTGCCCGCATCTACCCAACCACTCCTCAAACCTTTGGGATTAGATTCGGACAGAAGTTTTGATTATTCTCAGCGAGCGCCCCGGCATTGGTCGGATGAGCCATGAGCCATGAGCCATGAGCCATGAGCCATGACAGATGAGGCTGGGGTATTTGAGGCTGGGGTATCTGAGGCTGAGTTTGAGGTTGAGGGTCGAGGCTGATGTATGTGGTTGGGGATTAGGTTGAGGGCGAGGGTTGAAGGATGGCGGTTCAGGGATGGCGGTTCAGGGATGGAGGTTGATTTGAGGTTGAAGTTGAGTTGAGGGTTTGAGGGTCGAGGTTTCAAGGTTGAGGTTCATGGGATGTGGGATGAAGGATGAGTATGGTCCGTGAAAAAATAACTCTCTGTCTCTTGCCTGCGCTCGCACTCTCGTTTCAGGCGGCTGGCGCTGCCCCGGTGCCACCGCCGCTCCAACCCGAGGTGAGCGACGTCGCCACGTTGCCGCCGATCTCCCCGCATTGGATGTTCACCTTCGGCGAGCGCATGCGCAGCTACGTCATTTTCGACGCCGATAGCGGCAAGATGGAGGGGAGCGTTCCGGCCGGACATGATCCGCATTTCGCGGCCGCGCCGGACAACAGCCAGTTCTATGTGACCGAGACCTATTGGAGTCACGGCAATCGGGGCGCGCGCGCCGATTTGTTGTCGGTCTATGACGCGCACACCCTCGAACTGCTCAAGGAGATCAGTCTGCCGCTGGGCCTTGCCAGCGACGGCAACGTGCAGGATCTCGATGTCAGCGAGTCCGGCTCACGAGCGTATGTCTACATGATGCGTCCGGCCGCTTCGGTCGTCTGGGTCGATCTGAAGCAGCAGGCGGTCGGCGGTACGGTGGAAATTCCCGGATGCGCTCTGGTGTTTCCCTGGGGCGAGCACGGGTTTTCCTCGCTGTGCGGTGACGGCTCGCTGGCCTCGGTGACGATCCCGGACGTAGGTCCCCCGACGGTCACGCATACCAAGCCGTTCTTCGACGCCAACAACGATCCGATTTACGAAAACAGTTTCGTCGACCGCACCACCGGCAACGCGGTATTCTTGTCCTATACCGGCCTCGTCTACCAGGCAAAACTCGGGCCGAATCCGGTGGTGGAGAAGCCCTGGTCGATCCAGAAAGCCGCCGGGTTCGCGCCGGCCGGCACCGGCCCCCAGGAGCTCGCGTGGCGTCCGGGCGGGCAGCAGCTGGCGGCTTTGCACAAGGCCAGCGGCAAGCTGTTCGTGCTCATGCACGCCGGCAACTATTGGACGCACAATCAGGGTGGAACCGAAGTGTGGGTGCTCGACATCAAGACTCACGCGCTGGTGTCGCGGTTTCCGCTGCAGCCGGTGCCCACGAGCGGTCTCGGCAACGACCGGCCGCCGTTTTATCAAAGCATGGGCGTGTCGCAAGACGCCAAGCCGCTGCTGTACCTGCTGAATCCCGAGGGCAACGACGTCGTGCTGGATGCCGTGACCGGCGAACAACTGCGCACCATCGAATTCGCGGCCGGTGATACGGTGTATGTACCCGGCTGAGTGTAGCCATGCTGACCCATGACGCGGTTACCCACGACGAACTCGGACTTTGCTGAATCGGATACACAATGGGAATTTTCTACACATGTTATTGCGGTTACCCATGACGAACTCGGAATGCTGCTGATGCGGGAAGACATATGACGAACTCGGAGTTTGCGGAAATCGGCATGGCGATTCGAGCTCTGCTGGCCTTGGTCTTTTTGACGGCGGCGGTCGGCAAGATGCGGCATTGGGCGGTGTTGCACGGTGTGATCGCCAACTACCGGCTGCTGCCTGACCGACTGGTGGCACCCGTGGCGTACGCCTTGCCGCCCGTCGAGGCGGTACTCGCCGCGACGCTGCCGTTCGGCGCGCTGTCCCCCTGGCCGGAAGCCGGCGCCGCCGCATTGTTGCTGGTGTTCGCGGCCGCCATGGGCATCAATCTGATGCGAGGACGGCGCGATATCGATTGCGGCTGCTTCCAGAGCGCCCTGAAGCAAGGCTTGAGCTGGATTTTGGTGGTACGCAACGTCGTGCTGGCGCTGCTGTTGGGTTTTGCGATCTTGTCCAGGGGCGATGCGGCGGATCTTCGGGCGACCCTGGAGGGCCTGTTGGTCGGCGGCGTGTCGTTCGTACTGCTGCAAACCCTCAACATCCTCTGGAGTATCGTTCCCGCGTGGCAGCGGCCGCAGCGTTCAGGTGCGGAGGTGGGATCATGACGCCCATGGTGCTGACGATAATCCTATTGTGGGTGGTGGTGATTTTCCTCTGCTTCACGGTGCTCGCGCTCGCCCGTCAGGTGGGTGTACTGCACGAGCGGGTGGCGCCCGCCGGCGCGTTGATCAGCGGTTCGGGACCGGGGGTTGGGGAGCAATCGCCGCGGCTCGAAGTGCATGCTCTCGCCGGCAATGCCATCACCGTCGGCGCCGCGCTCGCGCCCGGCAAGGCGCTGCTGATGCTGTTCGTGTCCCAGACCTGTCCCATCTGCAAGAAATTGATTCCCATCGCCATGGACTTCGCGAAGAGCGAGCGGCTGAACGTGCTGTTCGTGGGAGATGCCGATTTGAGCGAACAGAGAAAACTGGTCGATCGGTTCAGTCTCGATGAACGTAGTTTCGTGAACGGACCCGAGATCGGCATGGCCTTTCGAGTCGACAAGCTTCCCTATGCGGTGCTGCTCGATGACTTGGGCGTTATCGCCGCCAAGGGATTGGTGAACAGCCGCGAGCATTTCGAGAGCCTCATCATCGCCAAGGAATCCGGCTTCGCGTCGATCCAATCGTATCTGAAATCTCAACTCGAACCGCAGAAACTGTCTTAAGCCGAGGGATGTAACAGTGCCAAAGTCTCCATACGACAGTCTCGG
>Ga0209611_10001781_pt1 | contig 37351 bp, 25 predicted proteins | sample S1TSphgellanicum_3_FD_187693 | JGI IMG/M metagenome (GOLD analysis project Ga0209611, IMG submission 187693) | Host-associated microbial communities from peat moss isolated from Minnesota, USA - S1T2_Fc - Sphagnum magellanicum MG (SPAdes) (version 2) | ecosystem: Host-associated > Plants > Peat...
TGCTGTAGGCAAAATTGGGTGGCCCAAAAATCTATGAACCCTGAGGTTCATCTCTATTGCTGACTCCTCAGCATGCAAAACTTCTCAGGAGGGCTTTACATTTTGCAACCAAACAGTGCTCAAGGAGGTTTCAACCCTAGAGCAATTACTACTAGCTGTTGTATGTACCTCAGACCTGAAAACACAGGTTGAACCATCCAGTCCATCCATCCATCACAACCTACAGAGATCCTTCAGTAGCACCATTACCTTGAGGATATTGACTTCTTCCCTCAGTAACAATTTGACACTATTCTACATTTCACAAAGATGCAAACTTCCATCATTGGATGGAATTTTCAGCAAACTCTGCAGTGAGTCTCTTCAACCTATTGCTGCATCTGCTGTATCAGACTTTTGAACAGTCTAAACAGTGATGCTTACATCAATGCCTAAAATGTCGAACTTCAGTGAAAACCATTGCAACTCCATACTTATTGCAGCAATCAATGGCATCCTGGTCACGCATACTGCCTCCTGGCTGTGCTATAACCTTAACTCCTGCCTTGCAAGCATCTTCAACTGCATCATTCCAAGCAAAGGGGAAAAAAGCATCGCTAGCAAGAGCAGCACCCTTTGCTTCCTCTCCAGCCTTCTCAAGGGCTATTTGCAAGCTCTTCACTCGGTTTGGTTGTCCACTGCCCATACCCAACATCCTATTATCCTGTCACAATAACAAAAGACTGAAATGAGGGCCTACAAACTGAGAAGGTTAAGGAATGTGAGTGATGCTCCTTTTGAACATGTCAAGAAGTAATCAAGAAAGCCAGTTTCTGGAAAAGCTACTCAACTGTTCTACTTAATCAAGAGAGCAAACTATTATGACAAATCCTGAACCTCACCACAGATTTTCTGTGGAGAGGAGACCTGCAATATCAAGTGAAACAAAGAAAGAGAGTACTTCCATGAAATACCATCAAATCCCTGAGTACCAGCACTGAGAACAAACCTTGGCCACAACAATTGCATTACTCTTCACATGCTTGCAGCAGAGCCATGCAAATTGTGCATCATCTACAAGCTCTAGAGACGGCACTTTGTCTGTGACAACCCTGAAACCAAGATCATCAGGTGTGAGATCATCAGAATCCTGAAGCAACCACCCTCCACCAATTTGCCGCAAAGATCTTCGACCTGCTTTGGTCGGCTGGGCTTCCAGAATTCGCAAAGTCTTGGATTTTCCCTTCAGCATCTGCAGCCCCTTTTCTGTATACTTGGGTGCTATCACAATTTCATAGAACATACGTGTCTCTCCATCGGATGGACTCCGAAACTCACGTATTTCCCGTGCAAGTGCCTCATCCACCTCCACATTGAAGGCAACAATGCCACCAAATGCACTGACAGGGTCAGCCCTCACTGCTAGTTGATAGGCTTCCAATAGTCCCGTGTTTGGACCAACAGAGGCAACCCCACAAGGGTTGGTGTGCTTGACAATCACACATGTTGGATTTGTGAATTCACAGACACAGTTCCAAGCAGCATCTCCATCCAGATAATTATTGTATGACATTTCCTGCATGTCCAAAGGTCTTTTTGGATCAAATTGCCCTTCAAAGTCAAACAGACCAGTTCAAATGTCTAAAGTTTACCACTGAAAACTTTTACTGATATCAAAGGACATTCGCCACAGAAAATCTAGACTCTGCAATGTGTCTAAAACCAAAAGGAGATATACCTTGCCATGGTACTGGACAGCTGTCGCAATACCTCCTGCTCCAACTTCAGCTAATGACTTGTCCTCATAAAAGGCTGCTCGTTGGTGTGGATTTTCACCATATCTTAATGGTGACTTTAGAAACAAGGGTATGGACAGGCTTGGAGGGAACTCATGCCTGCCTGATGCATCTGCAACCATCTCAAACAAGATGATAGGATCTATACAAGACAATCCGCAATTTCCTCACTTTGCAATAGCTAAGCCCTCCACACAAATTCAGTAGAGATGTCTCCAGTAAAAATGACAAGCACAGCTGAGTTCAAAATAGCCCACCTTTATCACTTGCATTCTTCCAAAACCACTCAGCTACAGCTGAATCATAGGAGGCCACATGCTGAAATGCCTTCCATGCCAATCTCCTCCGAAAGGAATAATCATCACCCTCACGTTTCAAATTCTCAAGTAGTGCTGGATAATCAGCTGGGTCTACCACCACCAACACATCCTTATGATTCTGCAACACAAATTCTGCCAACTTAGAATATTGAAATTGCCCAGGCTTAAACAGATGGATATCACCTGATGGTTCCTTCAGGTTCAGGTTCAAGGAAGCAAAAGCAAGCAGTTTCTCATCAATAAAGGCTGAAGCATGGGTGGGGGGCTCATAGGTGTAAAGAGAAATCTCAATGGTAGAATGCCTCATCTTCATAATTAAAAAGGCCTCATCATGGCTTTTGGCAAGATTTAACACCCCACAATTCAGACATTTACAGCTCCTGGTACTGGCATTCCAAGCATAGCTGGCAGTCCAAGGATAGACACTGAGTACTCATTGAAAATGAAAGCCGATATATCAGGGGTGAGGACAATCCCTACCTTACCTTAGCAGCAGCCCTAATCATAGCTGGGCCTCCAATATCAATATTCTCCACCCCATTCTCAAAACTTGTTCCTCCTGGAGCTGTGACTGTGCTGTAAAATGGGTACAGATTAACCACCACCACATCGATTGATCCTGGAAATCAACAAGCAACAGTTCTCAGATATGACCTTGCTGATGAAACCACTGGCTACCTGAGAACCATTATGGTCTTCTATGTGCTGCTCCAATGACCCCAACACACTTACAGAGGGTATCCATAAAGCTGATATCTTTCACCAATGCCTGTACTGAGACTGCCATTTTATGCATAGAATGTAGAACCTGCTTAAGAAATACATGGTTCATAGCCAAGTCTCTCACCAATTCCATGCTGCTGAAGTGCATCCATGTGGGGCTGCACATCTCGTCGTGCCAGAATACCTCCATGAACAGCAGGGTGGAGTGTCTTCACTCGGCCATCCAACTAGCAAACACCAATATCCAAAGAATAAGACAAGATTGGAATAAACCACATCATGAAGGAAAACCAATGCAATGAACCAGCTGGGAATCCATTGAGAAAGCTCGCATTACAAACATCCTGAAGGTATAAAAACCTAATTCACTAAAGTTGGTAATCCAATGAAGCAGCAGCAATAGCAGGTCTAACAAGCATTGGAACGTGTATGAGCTCAAAAGGCATTGAAAGAAAGGGAAGTGCAGAAAGCATGTGGCTCACCATCTCAGGAAAGGATGTCAACTGCTCAACATGTGTGACCTCATGTCCTGCTTGCTCCAAAGCTGATGCAGTACCGCCTGTGGAGATCAGCTTAAACCTGGGCATGCACGAGCAGCATTTTCCATTCTCTTAACGAAAACCATGGATTGGTACTTTGGAACAGAAGAGGGACCAAGAGCCATAGACAAATAACCTAATTATAAGTTACGAAAAACCTCTGTAGCAACTGTACATCTTCAACCAAGGTTTTTGCAAAACTATAGGAACCGGAAACAAAAGAAGCTACTATAATACCCGAGATCAACGAGACCTTTCGCCAAATAATCGACGTCCCGTTTATCCGAGAGCGATATGAGAGCCTGCTTAAGTCCTGCAAGAATTCAACAACACCACCAACAACAAAAAGAGAACTCGATAACATCAAGTGCATTTCAACACTGGAAGAGATCGATCGATCGATCGATTGACAACCGAAACAATTGCAATCGCTGCTACTACTGCTGGAAACCGAAACGATGAAACACGAAATTTAAAAGAAAGACCAAAACCAAAACCACCACGGCACATACATACTTTGGTGCGAGACGACGGTCGTCGCCGAAGTGGCCGGCGACACATCAGCTGCGGCTGACATAGCTCTGGACCTCCAAATCCTTGACCAGAGCTGCTGCTGCTGCTGGTACCTTCTTCCAAACAGAACTTCGTCTGCAATACTAAAGTTTGGATACAGTGGAGATGAAGAGTGGGAAGGGATTGCTGCAGACAGAGGAGAGCCGCAGCAGCGCGACGGCGAGAAGAAACAAGTGGAGGAAGAGGAGGAGAGGCGCGCGAGGAGAGAGTGAGAAGCAGGCGTGGCCATCGCCATGGCTGCTGCTGCAGCGCCACAGAGGGTAGAAGCACAGTGGCCAGTCGAGGGCAGGGGATTAGGGTTTGTGCCTTCTTATAGGGGGCGGATGCATTCTGGGTGTAGAATTGTCGAGTTTCACCCAGATCAGTTTCATTCAGAGTTTAGAATTGTCGAATTCCAAGTGTGGAAAATGCACGTAAAATATGCTTTTTAATTAACTTATTTTTATTCATAACCTTATTAAAATTGGGTTTTCAACACCAGTGGGTTTTTTTTTTCTTTTTTTCTTTTTTTGGGGGTCAATTTTTTGATGTAGCCATTTAGTGACGTTGATCCATAGGAAGATTTAGCCAGATTTGAATAGAAGCTACATATAAAAATATTTTGTTACAAAAAATTTCTTCTATATTTTGGCTACATACTCAAACCACATATAGGAATATTCTGGTGGTTTTAAGAAAATATGTGGTCAAATTCTGGCTATTGAAAATCTAAAAATTCGCTTGATTTTTGCACTTTTTAGTTTTCAAATAGCTTTTTGGCTATATGTAGCCAGCAAAAAAATGATGTTCAACACTACTAGTGAATGTCTCCTTCCAAATTTAAGGAAATTTGCATATTTTCAAACACACACATATATGATTATTTTCCTATGCATATACTTACGCCATCTTCTACACACCATGCACACCAATGTTTTTTTTTCCCAAATCCCTTAGTTACCAAATTGGCTTCCTTTGTGATGAAAATGAGGTTCATTTTGCAATAGGTAATCATTTTTTTATGGACTAATTCTTTGGTTATACAACACCCTTTTTTATGGCATCAAGGCTATTGTGTTTTCTAGTGATAACATATTTGGCTATGATATTTTAGATGGTAGGAGAATTGGCTTTAGGTGTTGGGGAATGGTGGCAAATTTGTCTACTCAATGTGTGGCCATGTCTATATATTTGGGACAAATGAGAATACAAGCCTCAATCTAGACTATTTGGCTATACATCAAGTTTATGAAACTAAAGTTGAAGCACACATACATAAATATCTCTTCCAAGGGAGTCGAACCCCAACCTTGAAAGGTCTTGCACATGAAATATAGGAGTCCTACACCCATATAAACATCACCCAAAAATTCCTAACTTTCAAATATCCAACCCAACACCCACACAACTTGAAAGATGGACGGCCCTTGTAATTGAATTTGTAACTTTTCCTTGCATCCACACAATGCATACAAAAACCAAACATGGATTTACGGAAAAAACATACAAATATTTCAAAAAAAACATCTACCTTCACAACATATAAGATGCAAGTGACAACTAACCCAAAAAAAAAAAAAGTGTAGTTGTAAACAAATCTAATAATCTACATAGTATCTAATGCAAATTTCTTTTCATGTTACAATGATTGAATAATACCAAAAACTAGTGACATTGTAGAAATTTTGGGTGAACATGTGCACACACAAGTCAAAATGTGTAATCAATCAATTACATAGCTTACTTTTCATGAAAGCTAAGTTGTGAAAGGTCCTTTCATCCTCAACTGAATCCAAAACTTACACCATAACTATTTTAGCAATCTTCATATACTCATTTAGCTTAAGGACCAGAAGTGGAAAAGATTGGATTTTCAATCACATTCAAGTGATTAAGTTCACATTTGATGGTTTTCACATCACTACTTTTCATGGTGAGTCTAAAATAAAAAGCTTGCACATCAAGCTACCTTGAATCCAAAAGCCTAAAACTACAACACCCCCCTTGATCTTCATCCTAACACAAAATCCAACCTTAAATTGATCCAAATGTGGGAGGAAATTCTTTGTAGCATTCTTTTCACCCAACCAATGTTACATGTACACCATGCCAAAAGCTAACATGATTTCTACATCTAAGAATCTATTTGAAATAACTCAACACATAAGGATGCAACAACCTCTACACATGTAATCTTCATTGTTCCAATCATGGCAAACTAGTCACTTGTATTCACATGAACATAAATCAACATCAAAATCATGTGAAACCTAGGAGAGGGGCAACTACTCATTTTAATGTTCACAAACAATAGTGAACTCATTGAAAGCAAAATCATCATATTTACAAAAAAATCAGCATAAAGTCGGTCTATTGTGTAGGTCAACAATTGTTGATTTCATTACATCAATTAATTCACAAATAAAAACATCATGCCTTTTGACATACTTAATTAACATGTGCACCACTTCCAACATTAGAAGAATGCATGGTAGGCTTAAAATTAGCTTCTAATCACACAACAAATCCAAATTTTCTTGAGCAGGCTTGTTCTTTGGTGCATCTATGTGCATATTCACAACAAGTGATTTTTATTCTCTTAACATTCGTTTAAAAGGGCTTAGCATCAATATCCAGTAGGTCTAAATTATATTTTACAACAACTTTAGGCTCTTTGTTTCCAATGTCTTTGCAAGGTTTACAATTCCAACATGTTTTTTGGACTATGTGAAAAAAAGGAATACAAAGATTGTAACATACCTTCAATCTACACAACTAAGGATAATTTGCTCAAAACTAGGATAGTTAGATTGGTTTGATGTGCCACACAATGCACACCAATGAGATAAGGGGCAATTTGTTCCCTTGTTTGTGTAATCACCCCAAACTAAATGCCTTCAAACACATAATCATCATCACATACAAAGCAATTTATCCACTTGGAAGCCATTTCAAAATTGGTGAGGCCTCCATATTTGCCCATGGTGTCCAAAATGACACCTTGAATGTTGTCAAAATTTGCACCTAGGTCTAAGCATGGTAAAATGGACCAAAAAGTACGTCTGCCTAAATCCAAATTTTTAATATGGTAGTTTTTCAACATAAACATAAGAAAATAAGTTCAATTTTTTTTAAAAGTCTCATTATGGAAGCCTCCATGCTTCCATTGAGTTTTTATGAATTGAATACAAAATTTGAAAAATTTCAGTTTAATGAAAGTAAGTAATAAGTAGAACCAAAACTAACAAGTTAACATTCCATTTCATTCCTACTTCTACATTAGACGTTAAATATATTTGATTCTACTATGAAAAATTTCAAAGTCCATTAGTATATTTAGCATGCCATTGATTTCAAAATAAAATAGATCCAATATTTAATCTACTTGTGCTTGAATTTTAATTTATTTTGCAGGGTGTGACATCTACTTGATTTTGATGAATATATACAAACCTACTTTAAACATGTGGTTTTAAAATATAGTTACAACAAAATCAAAGAATTTCATATAAATAAGCATTAAAGTAAATAAAATTCTTTAAATTTCAATATACCAAACCCTACTTGATGGCCACTTTCCATTTTTGTTGCAAGGTAATTTCTGGTCTACTTTACCATGTTTTCACCCACCCACTTCAACCCTTCCAAACATTAACAAAATTGGAACACATTTCTAATTTTGCATCACATATATGTGGATATTCATCCATTGCAATGCATCACTAATGGTCACATCATTTGCACTACCAACAACATTATTAGCTTCTAAAATAATAAACATTATCTTGGAAAAGACCACATCATGCATGGTTTTTACAATCTGCCAACCACTATTATTCAACCAATGTTTCAATGGGGCATTCTTGATCATCAACAATAAAAACAACTCCTTCAACTATTCATATTCCAACATGGGCCTTCTGTGTAGGTGAATGTGCAAGACAATAACAAATTGAATGAACTTCTTTCAAGAACCCAAGTGAATCTTGGACTACACTACTTGGTCATGACATTCCAAATTTTACCTAGAAAAATCCCTTTCATTCTTGCAATGTGTAGCACCCTTGCAATATTAGTAATTTCCAACAACCACACCTAAACTAGGTATTGCCATTTTCCAACAACCAGCATGTTTTGAAACATGTCAAGCTTATGAGCCAATAACTTGGCTTTTCCCTTACTTTTGTTACAAATTTTGTAATGGACTTGAACAACCAAACCATCATCCCCAACAAAGGACTCTACCCATGTATCCTAAAACACATGAAACTTTTCATAAGATCTCTTGGGTTTCTTTTCAAAAGGCTAAGAAAGATTAATGTATGTTCTTTTCCATCTCTTTTAATTTCAAAATTGATATTAAGATCAAGGCTTAGGATGTTACTAAAGGCTCTATGAACACTAAATCCAACATGTTACAAGGAATTTGAAGCTAAATTGGGCTCATTGGAAAAAAATATCTTGAACAAGTTTTAAATTCTTAAGCACTTGTAATAACAAAACAAAAAAAAAAAAAATTGCACAAAGAACATGATTCAAGTTGAATATGTGCATTAGACCTTTGTCGAGAAGGCCTATTGATTACTAACTTTGAAAGGGGGGGTTTAGATTATAGAATATGTTATTAAAGCATTCGCAAACTAGAGTGGAACACTTTTGTGTCCATAATGGAGTCCATTATAAGATTTTTTACAATGTATTTTTTATAGGCCAAAAATATGCACTTTTGTATTTATAAAATTATTCATCATTCTTATAAAATAATGCCACATGTCACTATAGTGTAGCCTAAGTTTCAATTTTTGTGAAAAATTTCATCTCAATTCCAAAAAATGTGAACATGAGGGACTTTGTCTTTTTCATTATTTTTTAGTCTCATTAAAAGTCCATCAAACTTTCATATGATACTGAAATGGTTAAAAAGGTCTCATTTTGAATTTCAAATATAGGTTTTGAGTTTTGGAAAGAAAATGGTGTTAGTTTATTACAAACCACGATTATAATGAGTCCATTTCCAACTTATTAGGGAATGTGACACTATAACTTGTCGATGGTTAAAAGTTCCCCATATGATGTAAAAATATTTATTTTAAATGATTTTCATTTTGTATCATAATAAATTGTATAAAAATCATATAAGTGAGTCCCTTTTATAAAATGAACAAAAAATTTGACATGAAACGTAATCCAATCCATGAGGGAGTAAAAAAATTGATGTAGTGGCATCCAAAAGTGGACACTTTAACTTGCAAACTAAATGCAATTAGTGAGCCACCACATCCAACAATGTAGGGTTGGAACTTAATGATTTCAACTTTATTCAATGCAAGGATTGATAATTTAATCATATTCAAAGGTATGGGTATGGTAAATGGAAATCTATTCAACAATGCGATTGGTGAATAGAAATTATGAGGTGACAGGATTGGTGCATCTAATGGTGTAAATGTAATGATAAAGGTGACATATTTCAAACCATTATGTGCTAATGGCAATAATACAAAGTAATGCCTCATTGTTTGTCACGAGGTCTATTTAACAATCGCACTCTAGTGGCGAATTGTTACATAAAATCTAATGTACTCACATTTATTTTTTGTAGTGATTTTTTGCATCTTCAAAACAACAAAAAAGGAAGTTGGGGCTTACCAAATTGATATTGTTGGAAAGTCCCCAATGATTAGGACTTTATGAAGGTGATTTCGTAATTTTCAACTTGACAATATTGAATTTTGAATTGTTCTTATCATTGAAAATTTAACTAAATTACAAAAAATGGTTTTGGAAAGATGAATTAATTGGATAATGAATTCACACTTGGGCTAATTCCACTAGTAAAATATGATATTTAAGTAAATTCTAGACTATCAAGTTCATGTATTCTTTGTCAATAGTTATGATTAATTATATAATTAAGTCCAGATTAAATATGCCTAATCTAGTTTAATTTTAAACCAATTTAGTTTAATGTATAGTTTAGTTGTGAACCAATTTTAGTGTGAATATGTTCAAGCTCATTTGTGGATTAGGTGTAAAACCCAAGTTTTGTGATCTCAAATTCTTTTTTGGTGATTCAAAATGAATTCAGTTACAACAACATGAATCTAAACCCGAAACATAGCCAAAAAAAAAACATAAAACTTGTAAAAAAAACTTGCATAAACACAAAATATCTACAAAGTAGAAAACTATGTTGTGGAATTTCAAAGTTTAGATATGGTGTATCACTCAAGGTTTTATTTGTTATATGTTGTATGTGTGATGATAACGATAGTTTTAGGTGCCTACGTGGTGGCGCACATCATCTTGTTTCATGTGTTTATTCCCATTTTATTACAAACAACATGCAAAAAACTATAGGGTGAAAGTTATTGAAAAAAGGTAAAAATTATAATATATTTAAATGTAAATAGGGTGTCAATAATTCATTTTGAAAATATTTCTTAAATATACTTTAAATATACCTTAAATATGTTAGGAATATGTCATTATTTCATAGTAGATTAAAAAAAATCCATTTGCTTGAGGTGATACATAAAATATACAAGGAATGACCTTCCCAAGGTTTATTTTTTAGATTTGTTTAAAGTTTATGGCTTCAAGTAACTCATCACATATGTATGTATGTCTATGTCATCCACTTACATAATGGCCTCCTCTAAGCCTACTTACTCATTCCTCTCCCTTGCCCGCAAATATGGAAAAGCAAAATATTTATAACTATTTTTCAAATACATTTTCAAAATCTCCAACTCTTTTTATCATTATTTTTTTCCTTTTCCTCACATATTCAAGTTGAAGTCTTTTCTTTCAAAACAAAAATTAAAATTAAAATTAACATATTTTTTCAAGCATTATATATTTTTATAAATCATTATTAAATTGATTATAACATCCATGTTTTTACCATTATTCTTAATTTATTCTCATACAAGTGAAGTTAAATAATCATAGAATTTAAATTTAAAGATTAACTTCACTATTAGAATACATTCCATATTTTTAAAATGATTATAAAATTTATATTTATTAAATTGATAAACCTCCATCTCCTTTGACATTATTTTTTTCTTTTTTTCATATTTTCAAAATGAGGCTTCAAATTTTAAATGCATATTTAATTATTACAATCAATCTAAAACTTTTTCCCCCATCTAGGATGTTTTAGTATTGTTGTTAGCACTGTAATTATTGTGGTTAAATAATTATTTTATGTTGCTATTGTTTTAGTTTATTTAACAATGGATATTATTTAATTACTTTTGGCAACCACATATAATAAAACACTTTCCTCCAATCATGATCCCACAATGATAATATATTTTGATGGATAATCCACAAAGTGAGAGTTATTTAAAAATAAATGGCCCATCAATCTGTTTTTTTAAACCGACACTTGCAATTCCATAATGATACAATTTATATATCTTTCATTTAATGTCTTAAACATAAGTGGGCAATACTTAATTAATTTAATGGCCTTTTGTTATTTCAAGTCTTAATCAAATAACTAAAAATTACATTCATATTGTGCAGCATCATTAACAAAGTAGAACCCAAGTGATGATCCATTGGGTATGTTGTGTCCAATAAATAATGTGATGCATTTAGGAAATATTTATTACGATATGTTGGATTTTCAATGGTAATAATATTGTTGAATATCACACATTAGGGTAAAATGATGAATTTATTCTTATGACAATGTTATGCAAGTTCAAAAACTATGATGAAAAACAACTTTATTAAACTCTGACATAGTAAGCTTAAGCATAATCACAATCACACACACAAAGATATAAAAATATAAACAACAACATAAAGTTTACAAAATGTGTACCTCAAGGAAATTTATTTGCAACATGGGAAACATGAATGTATGAATCACTAAGGTGAACAAGGCTAAAGTTGCAAAATTATATTTCAAACTTGTGTTGATATGATTGAATGTAATGGGTTGTGTTGCTTGCACATCTACATTTTTTGGGTGGTTGAGCCATAGAACTTGTTTAAAATCTTCCATAAGGTCTATTGTCCAAAGGATTTGCTTTAACAATTTTTTAAATATTCATTACACAGAAAGGATTGGACAATGATGGACAATAATTGGTGAATTTCAACAATTATGGAACAAAGTTTGTTCATGAAATATTTATCCATAAACCATAAATCATGTATTTAGTTAATTTTGAACTTTTGAAGTCTAGAATTAACAAATGACCATTTGGAGATTCAAAATTTGAAGAGAAACTTTGATTTGGGGATCACCATATGGTGCAACAATAGATATTAATAATGTTTTGTTCTAAAAACTTGATCATAACCACCAAATTTGAAAAGTCCAGATTTAACAGTTTAGTCTAAAATTAATTAAATACATGTTATAAGTTAAACTACATAAGTTTGATCACATGTGTTACCAAGTCTTGGTTCATTGGAGGTACCATAAAATATTGTTCATGCATGTCCATTATCAAACATCATTTTTAAATAATTATATTTACATTTTTTTTGAAAATATCAAGAAAATAATAAATGCCAACCATGATGTTACCTCTTTATTTAATGATGAGGTTCACACATAATGTATTTAGTTATTATTGGCATAAGTCATAAATCTTTTCCAAGGAATTTGCATAATGGTGAAATGGTTTTCCATAGTGAAAACACTATAAAATAACACAAATGTTAATGTTGTAGTGTAGAAATTGAAGTCTTTGATAAATATGCACCAAATTTAAAGTCATTGAAACAAAATTAGAACATTTTTTTTGTATACACATTTGAAGCTATTGTAAATACTAGTTTATGTAAAAATTTGAATTTACACATTAAAATATATGACATGTTGCATGCTATAATGTAATAGGTAGTTGTGAAATTTATGACATGCTAGATGTTACATGAATATAATCCCGACTATTTGATCATTGTAATAAATGTACAAGAATACACAAATCATATGACATGATGCATCTAAGTAAATAGTCCCAATTATTTATACACAATAACTATAATGTAATATTTAATGTGTAACAACGTACACATTAAGCAATATAGTCCCATTTCTTAGGTTGGTGTAACATGTTACATCATAATTTGATAGTATTATAGTTAGTAAGATGTGCAATTTTCATATGGTTTTCAATTGTGCATGAATATTGAATTGTGGAATTGAAATATGGAATTGAATAATTTGATATCTATTTATGAAGGAAGGTTGTTTTGTTTTGTTTTGTTTTGTAGTTATGAAGTCCACCGGACCAGGATGCTTTAGATCATGTTCTTGGTGTCTTTGGAAGCTCTCGATGAAGAAGGGTGCATGGGCTTGGTTCCATGACATTTGGATTTGTAGTGTAAAAGTTCTTGAATATTGAATCATTTTTTCACTAAAAATTAAATTAAATTGTAGTTGAAAATTTCGAAAGAATTGGAATGTGCCTTTGGTCTTGTTGGAAAGATCTTGATGAACATGATTTAATGGAATTTATTTGGTAAGATTTGGATTCAGATTGTGGGTGGTATTGATTTTTAAGTGATTTCTATTGTTGAAAATTCAAATAAATTCCAAAAAACTAGTTTTTGGAGGGAAAAAATAGTTAAAGATGTGGTTACATTTGGGCCAATGACACATCCCACATTAGTATATGTTATTATAAATTGATGAATAAGTGCAAACAACGTAACATGAACAAGTTTTTTTATAACCATTAATTAGTTATTAAATGGTACAAAAGTTCGTGTAGATAATGTGTGATGTGTTTAAACAAAAATGTTTCTATAATATATCATGACAACATTTGGACAAATTTGAAAGGAATGTAATCAATATCAAATACTCACTATGGAAAAATAAAAAGTGTTACAACTTGCCCAACAATTGGATTTTTCAATCACTAGTAGAAAATGGCCATTTTGCAATTGGTCCATGCGATTAATTTTTAGTTGCAAGTGACATTTGCAATTAAAATCTAAATAATCATGTTGGACAAGTTGCATTGACATTAGTCACAAATGACAACAAATTTTGGATGAAATAAAAAGTCAACAAAATATGCCTTCATCCTTTGTCCGGTCATCTACATATTATCATTTGCAACTAAATGCGACTATTTTGGTGAATAATGGGAACAAGTTATGTGTTGCCACATGTCCCAACTCTTAATAATTAAAATTATTTATTATTATTTTGAAATAATCTAAAACATTTAATTTTTATGTTTGGATGGTTTAGATTGTGACACATGGTGTAATAGAAATTTGCCACATGGCATATTAATTGAATTTTTTCCAAATTGAATTTAAATCAATATTTAGATATGTAGGTTGAACTAGGTACCTACCTACCTATATACCTACCTACCCATTTAGGCTAAACATCTATCTAGATAAAACCTATTTACTTAAGCCAAGTACCTACTTAGGTAGGTTGGTAGGTAAATTAGGGAAGTAGGTAGGTAGGTAGGTGTAAGTACATGAATATTTATATTTTACTTTAGGTTAAATCATTTTTATTGACTCATCCCATATGCCCATCTTTCTAAATATGAAAATATGAGACAAAACACATTGTCTATATATTTTTCAAAACGAAAATGAAAGTCAAAACATATGGGATAAAAATTTTAGTTACAAGTTGTTAGCTAATAATGAAATAATTAGCTAATTATTAATAACTAATTAATTATTATTTTGCAACCAAATAAATTAATATAATAACTGAAATATTCAGTATTTAATAATTATTAACTATTAATTATAAATATTGAGTATTATTATTTTTATATCTAATAATTTAATTAAAACCTATCCTAGGCTAACTATTTTGTATTTATTATTCATATTATTACTTCGCTCAGTAAAACTATTTATGAACCATTACAATAAATATTTTATATTTTTAATAAGTATATTTTTCCTTCTAAAATAATTTTTTCATTTGTATAATAATAATTATGTTTCCATTCTAACTAATACAGTAATTATTATATAATAATGAAATAGTAAAACTGAAAATAAAATTACATATCATTAATTTATTATAATAATTTAATTATTAATAATTAATAAACATCAATTATAAAATTGAAATATAAAAACTTAAACTATATATTAATATTTCCTTGTAATTATTATATTAATCTAATAATACTTCATAATTGATTACTTATAATAATAATAATAATAATGTAATTTGTAACTAACATAGGTTAGTTAATTATTATTATTATTATAATATATAATTATGTCACTTGTTAGAACTATTATGATTTATTTTAATTAAGTTTTCATTTTAAATAATAATATAATATTTTTTATTACATGTAATTAATATATTAATATAAATAATAATAAATTTCATTTTGAATAATTTTAAGAAATATAATAAAAGGGTTTGGATAAACTTTTAATATGGTCATAATATATTTATCAAATATCTTACATAAAATTTTAATATACTTAAAATACACACTATTTAATGTAATCATAATATCAAGGCCATTTATGTTAATAATAATACTTGAATACACATCTAATATGATTGTTCATATAAATTCTAAATATACATTTATAAATCTTAATACACCCAATTATATTCTTGAGAATTCACAAAATACACCTTTGTATACTCATGAGGTTACAACTAAATTAGTCACATTTGTAACTTATGAGACATAAATTGTTCTTTTTGGATGAAAATTAAACTAAATGTTGTTCACATGGAAGGATGAACACCAAAATAGTCACAAACTAATTGCACTAGAGTCGCATATATGACCAACACAAAAACTAGTTGCAAAAATGTCCAAATGTAGTTGTAAATAATTAATAGTCGCATGTGGTTGCAAATATAATGGTCACATTTTGGCCAATTTCTATTAGCAAATTGCAACAGTCATTTACAAATCTAATTATTTAGATATGCCTCGAATAATATTGTACAAGTTGCACCAATTGCATTAAAGATGTTGTAGCATATATGATATATGCAACTTAGTTACAATAAGTGTCCAAGTTGGAAGTTTTGACGCTCTATCAAATTAATGGGAAAAAATTAAGTGTTCAACATGGCATTCACATGGACCATGTGCCATGTTGGATTGGTAGGGAAAAATGAACTGACTTTGCCATGGTGTTGACATGGATCATTGGTCATCAATGTTATGGATGAGATGTTAAAATTTTAAAATTAGACCTTATAACATTTAAAGGCTTGTATGTGATAATAATTTGCAACTATTTGTGATCGAAAATATATAAGTTTACAACTAAGAAAATATTATCACTAAAATTATTAATTTGAAAAATATTTAATTGTTTTTTAGCAATTAAAGATTTGGCACTAATAATATCTTGGAACTTATGTAAAATTATAATTGTACATTTTAGTAACTTCACAACTATGGGTGCTGTTTTGCAATTATAATCATTTTTCTTTGTGCATTTAACATTTAAACAAAAATGAAGAATTACATATGGAGTTGTTTTTATATAATTTTATTTTCAATATATTGCTATACATATCTTGAAATTTTGAAATTAATTTAATGAATATAAAATACCTAATTTAACACTTTAAAACAATTGTAACCAATGTTTTTAAGAAAAAATAACTATTACATCTTGAAAAGATTTGAAAATAAAATATTTTGGGCAAATTTTGCACATAAAATTTAACAAAATAATATAATGATTTTTATAAATTAAATATTTTTTCCAAAATGTTTTGAAAATAATCATAGAATAAACAATCACTTAAGGGATGAGTGTGGTTCATAATAGCCCATTTCGACCTTTATTCTGATGCCATGACATTATTTTTCACCATCATGTCCAACATTTTCATGCATATTATAATTGTCAAAATTGTGATAGACAATGTAAAAGTGCATTCCATCACCATTGATCAACAACAAGAAATTGATTTGAAATTGTATTCATTAAGGTTGGAAAATACATTACAATAACACTTTAAAAGATGTTTTTTTTTTATTGAAATACAACTTTTTTATAAATCTATAGTATTCAAATTACTTATGGCAAATGTTTTTTTTTCTTATAAAAAAGGGTCCTCACAAAGATGATAAATCACAACAATCAAATATTGTCATTTGAAACATTTAGATTATATTTTCATTTTGTGAAATTTGTTATTCTATTTTGTTGAAATAAAACAAGTCATATTTTTTTCATTTCACTTTGTTTGTTTTTGAAACATGCCATATGCTAACAATCAATGTCACATGTCAAATGAGGTGAATAATATATAAATAACTTTGTAGTTTAAAAAATATTTAGATGTTCATATTTTCAACCTTTTTTTTTTTCTTTTGCAATTATAGTACCATTAATTTTGTTCTAACAATCAACATACAGAATGGTAGGTGCAAGTTCTATCTAGAATTACTTTTAGCTTACTAACAAAGCAATACCAATTATACTTTAAAAAATACTTACAACATTCATAATTTGTGGTTTTACTCATTATAATTCATTTGTAAACTATATTCACACATTTTTCTTATTATAACTATTTTTTCTTTATTTCCCAAATTCTCTATTATCTTCCATAATCAAAATTTGTGATCAAGATTCATAATTTAATAAAAAAAACATAACAATTTAGAGTAATATCATTGTTTCCTCATTAATATTCTATTTTTTTTTTCCTCAAAATTGAGCATATCAAACATCTACAGTATTAAGTGTATAAATCTAATATGGAAAACATGAAAATATGTGGTTTGAAACCCAATAGAACTCTAAACTACTCACTTTCTCTATTCTTCTCCAACAACTATCTAAATTTTGTGTGTGTAAAAGCAAATAAACTCCCAAAATATCATCAACCTTCATAACTACATCCTAAGTCCTTTCCCTTCAAAAGTAATTTGAATCTTCAAACTAATGAAATGTCTTCATCCTATCCAACTCATTAACCATATGCATTCCACCTTGTTGAATCTCTCCCATTCTCTTGATCATATTCTACCTTGTTTGATCTTTGCCATTCACCAGGTAACACATAAATTGTTGTAATTAATTTATAATCAAAATGCAACATACGAATGAAAACGTAGTGAAAGAAGCCACTTATGTCAATGGACAATCCTTAAAGTTCTATAGTTTGGTATCTTTGAAAATTCACAAACGAAGCACAATTGTTTGAATTGCCAATGTTTGTTTTCAAATAGATTCCATTACTTACAAAGTTTCAATGTTCAAAAGTTGATGTAAATCAAAAGTCCTTTTGCATGTTTAAAACATACAAACCTTTTGAATGAACAATCAATTTTTCCCCCTTTTATCTTATCAAATGTGCATCATTCCTTTGGAAATTGAAAAGGATCTTAACATTGATGATTAAAAGAAAAAAAGGAATTGAAATTGGTGGAATATGTTTTTATAACACATTTGAGCACATTTAATTTGTTTTTGGCCTTGAAAATGATGAATTTTGAAAATGTGGTTATTTATGTTTATGTGGAAAAGGGCATGAATGCATAATATACATGATATAATATCAAGATGTAGTAAAAAAAATTTATATTTAACATGTAGTGATAAATTGGGTATGAAAAATTCAAAATTTAGGATTATAAATCAAAATAGGAATGTCATCTGTCATGTGCAATCCTTGAAAAATAACTTTTACCTTGGTGCATTTGGCTCCTTTGATTGTGTTTTCACCCATACATAACACAATGTGATTTGATACAAACTAATTACAACTTACAGTTGCACATAAATGGTGGTTTCAAAACAAAATGCATCAAATAATTAAAGTATTAATGTTAAACTTCACGATATTTAATCTCTTGTTTCACCAAGTTGTTTTGACATTTGTTTTCTTGCATATCTTGGTTTAGTTTATTACACAACGAACAATAACATATTTAGTAAAATAATTATTAGCAACCTTACAAAATTGTATAATATCATGTACATTTTATTCTAAAATTATATTTTTCAAACACAACTACCATTTTATTTTTTAAGAAGCCTTATTTGTATGTACAAGAACTTTGGTTTGGATGAATTCAAACATTATCAACAAGGCCTTATAACACAAGAATAATGAAAGTTATCATAGATGCACAAAATAACATGTGTTGAAACAAATTAATTTTATTTTAACTCCACCTTTCACCCCAAAATCCAAATGTTCAAGGGTGCAAGCACACAAAAGTAAGCCAAAAAGTTATACATTGCAAGTAAAAAACACAAAATGGTCAATATAGAAAAATAAAAAGTAATACTTAATCCTTAAAAACATAAAAGAAAAACTACATGAGTGTATATGGTATGATATGAATATGTTTTTAAAAACTTAAGATTATGTGTTTCATTTTTATTGGACCTATTTTCACTATATTTTCCAAATTTACACTATTGTCCTAGATTGCACAAATAACTTAAATGTATATTAATTATTATCATTTGACAAAACAATTCATATGTCCTACTTTTAGATTGTTAAAGGATTATTTTGACTTATTATATGCAAGTATTGGTGTTTGGGTTCATATAAAAAATCATGTTTTAAACACAAAATTTTATTAACTTGGGAAACTACTTTTAAGAGGAATAATAATGTCAAATTTTGGATTTGTTTCTTGTAAAAGGTGGCCAATGAGACCTATGAGTGCGGGTGGTCTTGCTGTAAAATTTCATTGACTTCAAATTTGAAGGTATGAGGTTTTAGGGCCTATAATGAGAAGTAGCAAAGTAAAAGAAAGTGGGAAAGTAATTTGAAAATTAGGAAGAATGAATTTAAACTATTGGATGATATTGAAATTTTTGAAAGCTGACCATTAGATTTTTATTTTTTTGGCTTTTTAAAAAAGATCTTTTAAGGAAGAAGGTAGGAGGCCAAACCTTTTTCCCTTATCATTCTGCTTCTAGGATTTAGGCCGATTCGACGAGAGCTTGGGGTTTACATCGCTAGAATAAGAGGTTGGAGTTTAGGCTAGTTGAACACGAGCTTGGTGTGGAAGGTGTGGAGGCAAGCAAAATAGGAGCAAAGCTTGGGAATGGAGATCAAGAGCAGTAGAAGTTCAACTATAATGAACCTTTCTTTTTTCCTTCCTCCTTTTCTTTTTTTGTTTCTTACGTCATTATTGTGTGTTGTATCTAACAATTGCAATCTGTAAAAATTCCATCTAAACATCCTTTCTATCTCCTTGTATGCATTATGTTTATAGTTGTTTTGTACTATCAATGGCTGATTCTTGCCAACAGTGCATGATCCACCGATGTTCCACGCTCTTCCTTCATAGTGGTATGGGGAGTATGTCATCAGATTAATCATTCCCTTATACAATGACTATTGCACATTGTCAGAGTTAGAGGTTCATCAAGCAACTTTATAACTAGAGGACCCTTGGGTTTAATTTTGCTTTTAGGGTTTGTTTTGGCCATAACTTTGAAGATGGTGATTGTTGATCTTGCATGGATACTTTTTGATGCACTCTTGAAAGTTTACAATTTGTAGCAAAGTATAGAGGAAATTTTTTTAGAACTAATTAAAGACGTTATTAGAGTTTTAGGTTTCACAACCTAAAGTGAAGTTTGTAGGCATGTAAAGCTTTATTGTCATATAGACTATACCCAACAATGCACTCTTTATATACCAATCCATGTATGATGAATGATCACCTGCTGCATGCCAAATATCATCTACTAATAGTGCCCTCTACTTCAATGATATTGGTGCTTTTACTTGCAAGAAATATATGAATGTCAAATTTGGTAAGCATTGTAAGTGTTAAATATTAGATGTGGTACCATTGAAAAATTGGCGTCGTGGAGTAACCTCCTTGGAGTTTTGATTTTAGGGTTCAACCTGGCCATATTTTGAAGACTATGTAAATGTTCTTGCATGTAGACATGATGCTAATAATTTAATATTTTGTTAGTGACTATATATCTTGGGTTTTTTTTGTTTACAAAAACATGTCTGACATGATGTTGTAACATCGATGTCAAAGTTCAATTCAATATTATCAAATGTGGTACCGTTGAAAAAGTGGGGCCATGGAACAACCTCCTTCCAAGGAACTTTGATTTCATGCCTTACCATTTGTACCAATTAGGTCTACCCCCTTTTTTTTGTGTGTATGTACATATGGAGTTATTTTCAAAATTGGTCCTAGATATTGAGCCTATTGAAATTGATGACCAATTATTTAACAATTTCTTTCTCAACCAGAATCCATGTTCTGCAACAAATTTTGAAGAGTGTCCTTGGTGATTACTATGTGCCTCAATTACTAGATCAATTAAGTGGTTGCTTTTAGTATTTGAAGCACATAATAGCCACCAAGGAATTTTGGTAGAGGTACTTACTTGAGGCACATACTAGAGAATTATGCTAGAAGTATGTGCGAATTCCTGGCCATACACAAATTTTTATAGCTTGATGCACCAATTCTTTTGGAAATTAACTAGTCATGAATTTCACACTATTTGTTTTGCAACTTGAGCCCCTGTTTCTTTACAAATTTTGAGGAGTGTCATTAGTGGCTATTGTGTGATTTTGTTGGAAGATTAAGTAAGTTGCTAAACCACTTCCATCAAATTCATTTTGTTTACAACAATGCATGTCTAGTGGTAATCATGTATTTCTGGTTAGAAATTTAACATTAATCCAAGCTACTATAGATGGTAAACAAGAACAACAAAAGAGTGCCAAAGGCATAAAAGATGCGCCTCAATGAAGTTCAACAGACCTAGGTAGCTACACTTCATGCCATTGAGGTTGTGCATCATTTTACTACCATTGCTTGGTATTGTCAAGGTTCTTTTATCCCTGGGATTTTGGATGATGTGTTCATCCACCACATATGGCTTCACATTTTTGACCTCAAACAAGACCATGAGGAATTGCTAATCTCCTTCAAGATTACAGATTGGTTTCTAAGTCTTGGAAGGAGATGGCTAAGACTAATCTTGTATGGCAACCTTTTGTATGGCCAAAGTTAATGTGGCAACTTCTCCTTTGCCAACATAGAGGACTAGATAGAACCAAATTTCATGACATATGATATCTAGCACCATTCCATTGTGGCATTGACCCATGCTGGGTGTGGATGGAAGGTGTTTGACCCTTTGCATTTCATATCCACACCACAACTGAAGTTGGAAAAGAATGCAGTAGATAACTTTTTGTTTAGAACACAAGGGGGAAAGGGAGATAGTTATTGTGATGTTGAAGCAATGAATGACTATGACTATGAAGCTACAAGTTCACTTCCTTGTGTCATCTTGAGAGATGTTGTGCATGATGTTTAGTGAGTCATTTTTAGAGACACTATGCATGATTAGATAGAAGTTTTGCATGTGTTGTTGCACACATGCATGACTACAAAAGCTCTGCATTTGTTGTTGTCACACACATTTTGAATGTCTTGTGACCTTTTAATTTGTGCATGTACTTGTTTATAGTTGTTGTGTTTAATTTTGTGGGTTGTGACTTTGCCAAACATAAGTGATAACTTGTATGCAAGCAAAGGAAACTAACACAAGAGGATTATGTGTGGCATTCAACGTGCCTTAAGAGAGGAGAATGTAGCATTTAAAAGGGCCATTATCCAGAATGTTGGTGGGAGGGAAAAGAAGTGGAATAAGTGTAGTGTTGTTGCTGATAAATTAAGTAATGAACTACATAACTTTGAACACAATTTCAATGATGAGGACAAGCAACATGTCCTTAGGAGGTTTCTAAATAGAGAAGATGTGAGAAACCTTCTTCCAAAATTTCAGTGGAACTTTAAAATCATTGAACAAAAACTCACCTTTTTTGACAATGTTAAAGTTGCTTATGCCCACCTTGTTTCCCAAAAATCAAGGGATAATAAACATTATAAGAATTCCCTTTTGAATGCAATTGTGTCAATTGAGACCAACCCAGTTACAAGATTCATTTCTAAGACAATTGGCAGTAGTATATGCCTCTTGTCAAAGGTTGTCACATGGAAAATCAATGTAGAGCTAACAAGAGAGAACATTTGGGGAGTTTTGCCATGGAAACAATGTTTTGATGCCTTGGATGAAGGTGATTGTTAACTAATCTTGGAATTTTGGGACATGGCCACAATTGTCTCCCCTATCACCAAAGATGTGAAGAGGTGACACACAAGACCAAATACTTGGGAGAAACATCCCACCCATTACTTACAAGAATTTCAAGTGAACTCACGTCTATGACAATTATTTCACAATAGAACTCATTAAAATCCAACATTTTTATATGTAACCCAAAAAAATTTCACTAGGTTTATGTACTATTTATTGAAAATATTTCTAGTTATGAGATAAAACATGAAGTGCACATATCCAATAAGCTTTTGTAACTTTGAATGCAATTTGATTATGTGTGCACCTATTTGTGAACTAATCAACTTTAGTGGTCAAGTAAGCTCCTTATTAGGGTTTAGGGTTTAATATAAGCTTACTTGTAATTTAAAGATTAGGTTTAACAAGCATACTTATTTAATATTTTCATTTAAGATAATAATTCTTGAGATTTGGCTCCATGCAAGTCCAAAACTTGCAATCATGTTATGATTTTAAAAATAATTGTTGGTTTTTATATGCCATCAAAGATTTGAACCTCTTGAAATAGATTATGTAATACTTGTTACCTAGGTCTGTTAACTTGTGAAGTGAAGTCCATTTTATTGTTGGGTCCCTACTTGTCATCAAGGCCTAAGTATTTGTGTTCAAGATCTTTTTACTTAGCAAGTTAATTCTCGTACTTGTCAAGTAATTTTTATATTTGTCACCTATTCTGGTTACTAACAATTGTTGGTTGCTACATGTCATGTGTGTTGTGAGTACTTGGGTTATGTTGTGCATTACTTGTCACTTAAGTCTGCTAACTTGTGAAATGGGGTCCCTACTTGTCAAGTAGATCCATCATTTGCAATGGTTGGGTTCCTACTTATCATGAAGGTTTGAGTACTTGTGCTCATGATCTTTTTATTTAGCAAACATGTTCATACTTGTCAAGTAGTTTTTGTACTTGTCATCTATTTTAATTACTTTCCATTGACTTTGAGTACTTGGGTTATGATGTGCAATATCTATTGCCTAGGTTTGCTGACTTGTGAAGTGGGGTCCTACTTGTGAAGTAGGTCCATCCCTTGCATCAAATGGGTTCCTACCTGTCGTCGATGTTTTAGTACTTGAGCTTCTAGGACCTTTTCACTTTGCAACAAAAATTAAACACAACTAGATAGTTAAGGACTATGTAGCCACATGATACTAAAATTTGATTAATTGTCTTGGACATGTAGCTTGACTTCTACACATGCTTTGTCAATGCACATGGCAAGAAAGTAGGTTTGAAAGCTTTTGAAAAGCTAAAACCATACTATGTTTATAAATTAAAGGAGAGGAACACATGTTCCTATAAATACCATGTAGAGATGGTTGAACTATGACATGGGTTCAACAATATGAAAGGTGAAAGTAAAGGAGTCCATGTTAAGCAATGCAACTACAATTGTGAATTTTGTGGCAGCCTTGTGAATGGTCTTTACATAGTTGGGTTGACTACATTTTAGGGGTTAAAAATGTTACCTTCCATGATCCTAAATGCTTAATGGGAAACTGTGAACAATGTGGAATTGACCAACTACTCACTTGCCCACAAAAGGAGGACAAGAGGAGTCATAATTTGATGTCATGGAAGTGCTATGAAAAGGTTATTCATGGAAAGACAAAGACGAGTCTTGACAACTTGAGGCCTAAGTTACGAAAGTTTATAGTACATAATTATGTAGCACAGTGGTAAGATGAGTAGTATAGGGTTTGTTTAGAGTCTTTCCCCTGTGAGTTTGTATTATATGTTGTAAACTTTGCAGAGAATTACATGTTTTAAAATTTCAATGAAATCCAAGAAATGCATTGGCATTGTTTTCAACTAACCATACTTGTACACATTTGTTACAGAAGAAATGAGGCACATGTATCTAATCCCAACTCTAGTGCAAAGAAACTCATCACAAAATATCACTATTACATTTTAAATGACATTGAGCATTAGACATTGTTTGTCCAACACTACTTTGAGTTACAAGGGCAAAAACACACTAAGGTGCCACAATTTTGGCATATTAGAGTCCCTTTTCAAAGTCCTTTTCTAGTGTAATTGAAAATTGGCTTAAAATATGAATATTTAGATGATATCAAAAATAACATTTTTTTTCATTTCCAATTTCAAATCATGATGTTATAAGACATATAAAAAATATTTCAAAATAAAAATATTTCAAAATAACTAATTTTAAATTCTTAAAAAATATTTTAAAATAATTACAATTTTTGGAAATTTAAAAAGTCCATAACATAATAAATTAAAATCACATTCCATTCATTCAATGGATCTTTAGTTTCTTAAACATAATTTATCCAAAGTCCTAAAGTTTTAAACACATAAGATTAACATATTGTAAAATAAAAATCCATATCCATGAGTTTTGCAGGCCTAACAAAAAATGTGGGAAATTTTTAAAGTCCATTACTTATTGGCTATCCACAATTTTGATTTGATTTTTTCATTTTTGAAAGGTTGATTATGATAACTTTAGATAAGTTAGTCCCTTTTTTATTATTTCAATGGATCTTATTTTCTTGTACCTAAGGAATACATGAAAAACTGCCATTGTGATGTCCATATAATATCATTGTAGTGTGCAAACACCCTTAACTACACATGGGCTCTACTTCAATGAACATCTAGTTTGGTTTGATGGTTGTGCAACTTAGTTCAAGTCTAGGCGGACATGGTATCATGTTGCACAGTATACTTAAACCTTAAAGTTTTTGCCCTTTACACTAGTGAGATTATTTTTTACCATCTATTGGACCTTAAATCCATGTAATTATATTATGTGTTCTTGATTCTGACCATAGTTTGACTTATTGTAATTATCAATCCAAAACCATAGACTAAGTGCACTTGCCACATGGCTGCTACATGGTCTAGTCTTACTTGGGCAATGACCATGGTAAGGGAGTTCATGATGGAGCAGGGGTTGTATTGAAGTAGGAAATAAGGAAGGAACGATTGACCATGGATAGTCAACACCTCCAAAATGTTGCAAATGTTGTTACCTTTTGTAAACAGAAACAAATTAAAGATCATGAGGCCTATTCGAATGTCAAGAAGGACATTCGTTGTTACTTTCACCTAATCAAACTTAAAAACATGGATCATACAGGGAGTTGGGACTACAAGAAAATAAGCAAGTGTTGTTCCATGCATTCAATGGTTTTTATTTCTCATCGAAAATACACATTGCTAAATGTGTGGGACCTTGCTTGCTTCTACCATGAATGTATGGATGATAATGTTGAGTTCTATTAATCAAAAGTGCATGAAACCTTGAAGATTATTGATTTTGGAACCTCTCAACGTTCCTCAGGTATCCAAACATGAACCTGCTACATGTAAGGTCTTTGTGTTGGGAAAGTAATCACAAACTTCTAGGTGTTAATTCTCATATAATTCTTGTAATGTGTAGGCTATGAAGCGACTTTCTGTCCTTCTACTCCCGGTTCTATGAAGTAATTATACTTGAAAGTACATATGCTATCAATGAAGGAAAAAATGCAAAATGTATTTCTAGATGTTAAGTTGCGTTTGAAGTTGAAACCAAATAACTTGCCTCTTATGCATCATTTATGGTATAAAACTGATAGATATATTTTCTAAGCTCAAACACTCCAAATCATAGAATTTTATGTTAAATTGTCGTTGGGTGATTTTCATTAGGAATATTGGCTATGAAACACCTTGTGGCCACTAGGTGATTCTAGCTAAGAATATTGGCTACAAAATGCATGGCGGTCGCTAAGTGATTTTCACCAAAAATTATTGGTTGTGAAACTCCTTGCGGTTGCTAGGTGATTCTTTTCAAGAATATTGGTTACAAACTGCCTAATGACCACGTAGTGATTCTCACTAAGAATATTGGCTACGAAACAAATTTTGGAAGAAATGGATTTGAAGTTCAAAATCTTGGTGGTTGCCATGTGTGAAAATCAGAAGGTTGCCAAAAAGATCGTATTTGAAATCTTTCTTTCATATTGTTAACATTTCCTTGTTTTGTTATTGCCTTGGTAGGACATGACTAAGGGATTCATGTTTGGTAGCTTTGTTAACATTTGGGATTTTCACGAAAATGAACAAATGAAGATTGGTATTAGAACATGCAAAAATCCATCACTTGTTTCGATATATGGTCAATGTGGATCAAAGAATTATATGGTGGTTTTAATTGAAATCGTGCATAAGGCCTTCGAGAAATGGAAGTTATTTTGCCCAACTTCAATAGCCAAATATTGCGGGTCAACAGTTGGAATGGAGGATTTTTGGCCTTTCAAGGATCTATCGTTGAATGATGAATTGGCTATCATGATGCTTGATCAAAATGATCTGACAATGGATGGGGTGAATAATCTTGTAAAGAAACTCGTTTCATGAAAAGACGATTCATTGCTCAATGATTTATGGTTTGAGAACATCGTTGATTTTGAGAATATGGGTAATATAGTTTAGGACTTGTGTAGTGAGGAATTACATGGAGAAGGGATTTATACCTTTGAGGATGGTGTGCAAGGCTCCTCGTGTGAATTTGGTTCTGATTCCAGGAACAAGGAAGAAAGTGAGGATGATATTGGAGAAGGTGATGAGGAGGATCGGGTGCAAGAAAATTCTGAATGACATGAAGAAGGAAATCAACAAGTTAATGGGCATCAACATGACAATGCAAAATATGGTGATGGTGTGAGAGGAAAAATTCAAATGTGGTTGGAAGATAAAGTTCTAAATGCCGAGGAGTTGAATGCGATCTTGTAGACAATGGTGGGGTCTTCATTGCAAAAGGTCAGGCGGTTGCATGTGACCCACAAGAAGCAATTATTGACGATCAACTAGGTGAGGACCATGTTGGGCTTTGTATTTTGTATTGTCCTGGGACTATGTTAGCGGTGACGATGATTTGGAAATGGTTGTTAGTTCAAACGATTTTTGACAGATGCCCCTTGAGAGAGCATTTCATTGCATTCAATGAAACCCATATACTAGATGATGATGATGTGAAAACAATTGGTGTGAAGAAAAAAAATTCTTTTCATAAGAGGAAGCGGAACGATGTTGATTCTGAAGGTTTTGTTTCTAGAATTGAAAAAATGTTGTTAGTGGAATTCGTGCATAGTGTGAGTGCATTAGTTTGTTGCATAATGAATTGTTGTCGGCACTTTCCTCATGAAAAGACCTTGTTGTTCAGACAAGAGTTTTGGAGCTTGTCCTTTGAAGACTACAAAACATATGGTTTAGATATTCCAAGAAGGTTACATATGAAGGGAGACGAAGGATGACGAAAGTTTATCACTATTAAAGGTGTAGACATTTGTGAAATTGCTTGGTACTAAATCCTTGGTCTTTCAAGGTTAACATACATGTTGTGCAAATCAAATAATGAGCGAGGTTGTTGATTTTTACTGCATGGCAACAAAGGTACATATAAATTGTGAATTTCAACCAGGCAAACATAATTAAATGTTTAATCATTAATCCACTTGTTTGCAGATACAATGTTGCATCAAATGGAAGGGATTAAAAATGGTAGATAAGATGTTCGACATTTATTGCCTGAAACATGGAAGAGTTTGCAGGGGCATAATGATCAATAAAGTGTAGTGTTTATTTAGCGAGAAATGCCTAGCAACTGCTAGGTGTTTCTTGTCCCAATCTATTTTATTAGTAATTGAAACATTTTTTTCAACATATATATTGGGGCATTTATTATCATGAACCTAAACTTCCTCTGTTTTCATATTGTGTTGTTGTATATAAGCAAAGAATTAAGTATTGGTGGTATTTCTTAGTCTGCCATGAATAGGTTGAAAAAAAGACACCATTGAAATGTCAATGTGTGAAAGTGAGGATCAGTCTTTGCCAAATGCATTATTTATGAATCTTTCAAGGACTTGATATCGAAGGTGTGAAGGAATAACAATGAAACTATTGAGTATGAGGGGAAGCTAAAAAAACAAATCTTGCACCAAGAGTCATGTAGAAATTTATACCACACTTGGAAGACAAAGTCAGTGCAATTGAAGGATGAGTTCCTATGCATTATCCATGGCAAAATGGATCACACAAAAACTCCACTTCTAAGGTTGCAAGTTTACAACAAAATGATATCTAGTTTTGGAAAATTACCCATTACCCTCATGGGTATGATAATGCATGGACACGAAAATGAGAGATATGCACAATATTCTAATGAGTTGTGGCCAAACGATCCCAATTTCACAATTGGGTCCTTGTTGCGCTTTTGCAAATGTTGGAGGCGGTTGTAGTTTCAAAGTCGAAATTATTATTTGAGCACCCCCCACATAACTCATTTTTCACATGTCTCTTGCAAGGGAAACCGTGTTGTGTATGCGAATTATGGACCTTAGATTAGACTATTGGTGTGAAACCTCTACCGAAAAACTTGTTGCTCCAAATGGATAATTGTGTGAAGGACAATAAAAATTGACATTTGTTATCATTTTTATTATTGTTGACAACGAAGGATGTGCTTGAGGAGGTCAAATTGGGTTCCTTGTTGTTGGCCATATACATGAGGATATCAATGGATGTTTCAGATATTTGTCAAAAAACTTGAAGGAGGAAAATAATTACATTCTAGCGGATTTGATGAGGGCTTTTATGATCTCATAGGAGAAACCGTTCATTCCTCAATTGATTCAAGAGATTCCAAATTTTTAATCTAGGGCCCTAGGTTATTTGAAGGATGACCTTGAAACTTTGGTAGGGCATACTAATATGCATTTATTTAAATATTTTGTTGATTCGCAAGGTCACTAATATAAAAGTGGGGTGTAGTTCATTAATTTAAATCATTATGGGACTTTAAAAATGAAATAAATTCACTGCATTTTAGTGATTTCACCTTGGTTAAAATTATTTCACTATAATATCATTATGTAACCATCATTAGTTGACATAATTTACTATTATAATTTACTATGGTAAATAGGTTTATTTTTATGTTTTTGTTTTAAATACCCTATATTATTTTATGATATACCTTATATTATTTTAGGCTACTTTAATTATTTTAACTTATACCCGAAGTAATTATAAATTATCATAGGCTATTATAAATGATTATACCCTAAACTATTATACATTATTTTACCTTAAGGTATCCTAGCTAGCTTATTATAGGCTTTTTACTTTAAGTTATTTAAAATTATATCATTCAACTAACCTAAAGTTATACCTTAAGTTATTTTATTTTAAGTTAATATATGTTATTTCAAATTATACTTTAGGTTATTCAAGGTCGTTATATTTTATGTTATTATAAGTTATTTTATCTGAAGTATACAAATTAAAAAAAGAAAAAGACCTAAGATAAATAACCTAGAATAACTAATAATAATCTATGAAAAATAATTTAAAATAACCTATAGTAAAATAACTACCAATAGCCTATGATAATATAACCTAGAATATCAAACAATAGTTTATAATAAAATAACCACCAATAACCACCAATAGAATAACAACCAATACCCATTAATAAAATAACCATTAATAAAATAGCCACTGATAACCACAAATAGAACAACTATCAATAACCATTAATAAGATAACCACCAATGGTCTATATTAGAATAACCAACAGTAGCCACTAATAAAATAACCACCAATAACCACCAATAGCCATCAATAATGAAAAGTAGCCTTAAAATAACTGAAAGTAGTCTAACATAGGTAATATTATTATATTAACAAAAATCTTATCCATTTATCAAACATTTTTTTTCAAAAGAATGGTCATTGAAATGTTATTAAATAGTGATATTCAAAAAATAATTTGTTCAAATGATTTTACACTTTCAAAAGGAAATATATGTAATTATGTACATTATTGAATTTAAAAAAAAACTTTAATAATTTCATTTGGAAAAAATCTCAAAAAATATGAATTTTCAAAATTTATGTTTTTTTAATGTTTAAAATGAAATATTTGATAAATAAAATGCAATATAACACATTATCACAACAAGTGTGGTGGCTTGATGGTAGGGGTGTCTGCTACCATCCTAGAGGTCAAGGGATCAAACTTCACAAATGGTGTGTTTGTGATCAAAAGTGGTAAATTGATCGAATATTTTCCAATGTAGTTTTTTAGAGTAGGTGCTTATTTAGGTTGATTACATGGCCTATGTACATAGGTTAAATTTTAAACTTAACATAAATAGTGACACGTGTCAATACTTCATAGGTTTAAAAATCATGAAATTATCATGAATATTAAATATTACATTAAATATTAAATAATTTAAATTTAATTGATTCCCATGTTGCTTAATTAATTAATTAACAAGTGAAATGACTTGGTAAATTTGTATTTCACTTGAAAATAACCTTGTTTCACTAGGTACAAGTGGACCAATTCATTGTTAGTAACAATTGGTCTCGTTCACTGGGGGTTGACCAGTTTCATAATGGTAAAAATGTCCAAATTCGTTCAAAATCTAATGAAACCATAGTGAACTAGGATGCATTTTGGTGTAGTGGGTGGTTTGTGATGTAATACAAAATTTCCCCCATAGATTTTGTTTGGAGTCCGATAGATGCGCCACCAAGAAGATTATGGAAAACTAATGCAGATGGGTCACCAAAGTTGCCTACTCGAATCCTAAGCCTTGTTCCATACTACTTTATTTATATATGGAATTTGAAATGTAATTAATTAGCATGGTGTTTGTAATTGATATATTAAATTCAAAAGATTGAATTCTTTTTTCTCATTATAAATGGGAGTTGTGTCATTTGGTTCTCATAACTAATAATTAATTATGTTTCATCCAATGCCCACAAGGTGAAATTTCATTAAATTTTTTTTTATGGTGTATATATATTTAATAAGTATTAGTACATTGATGTAGTTTTGGCATTGTTGGATTGGTATCGCTCTCCTTGTTTGAAATTCAAAGGGTTAAATCTCTTTATGTCACTGATGGGAATGCTAACATTTAACTTTTCATCATTCATGAAATTCATAAGCTAGTTTTGGATTTGAATTTTTTTTGACACAATGTGTACATGGGAGTTATCTTTTTGGAATTGTTAGTTACAAAGCTTTTTTTACTTGAAAATAACATAATTGAAAAATATTGGAATATGATATTCATTTTAAAAATGATCATTAATTTGTTGAGTTTGGTGGCCACTAGGTGAAGTTCATCTTGTCCACCAAGTTCCATAAAGTCCTAAATTAAAATTTTGTCTTAAATTAATCAAATATGTGTTTAATTAATTAATGACCTTACTACCTAGCCTATTTAATAAATTAGTTATATTGCCAAATGCATTGGACTACTAAATTTTGTTTTGTGTGGAATTTGTAATAATTTGCTATCCTAAACAACCATCTTTAAAGCCAACATTTTTTTTCTTGACTTTATATATATATATCCCTTAGTTACATTAAAATTAAAAAGTGTTAAGGTCATTTTTTGGAGATTTTCAATAGCTAAAATTCAACTAAAACTTATGAAAAATCAATATATTTTTATACATAGTTCAAATAGGTAGCCAAAAATATAAAATTATTTTTAAAAAAAAATTCATTTTGTCTTCTAGCCAAATTGAGTAAATATTTTAGTGGATCAATGGCATTTAGGCCCCAACACAAAATTAACAACTTGAAACAAAATGTATTTTCAAGTAAAATGTAAAAACCTTATCTAGCTTAAATGGCAGTTACAATGAATTGCTTAAATTCACTCAAAATAGTTTTAAAAAAAAATCAAATCACAAATATTCCAACAATCCCATTTAATGTTTAGAAAAAAAACATGTTCATTTACACAAAACCCTATTATGCTAGAAATTACAAATAATGATCCATTTCTACCATTTCAATTGGTCTACAATCATATGAAATTTTCACGAACCTACTAAAACCTATTACACATTTAACATTTAGCTCATTAAAAATTATTAAGAAAAATAATCTAGACCCTTAAATCTTGCAATTTCATTTGCCAACTCAATATTTTTTTCATATTTAATTACATGTATATTTGTAACTAAGATCTATAGTTGCAATTCATGTTGAATAAGATCCCACATGGTGTCTAATGACCCATGAACCACATTGTGAGTCATAGAAACAATTACATTTTCATCTATTTTTGCCCGACTATTAAAAATGGATGATATAATTGGAAGTTTCATTTTCATTTTCATCCAAACTAATATTAATTGCAAGTCATAATTGCATATGTAATTTTAAATCCCTTTGTAGTTGAATATATAATTACAAGTCATTTTTACCACATCCCACAAAAAATAGTTGCATCGTTAACAATGTCACAACGTTTAAATGTTCATTTGAATGCTATGCTATTCAATGTCATGTGAGAATAGGGTCAACCTAAGGTCAACTTAAGGTCGAATTGCTTAGGGAAAATTAAGGTGTGACTCAAAATTGTGTCATTTGTTTCTAGAAACCATGTGGTGATCAAAACAACTTTTAATCATTGCAATTTTGTGGTGATCAAATTTTTTTGACTAGTGATTGAAATAAAAAATTGAGCATGCAACCAATTTTTTTTCAAACAATGGCCAAATTGTTTTTGGGCAACAACTAAAAATTTTTAGCTGTTAAATCAATGGTGGAGATTGAACCATCGTCAATCGGACCACTAAAAATTTCAAATGGTGATAAAAGAACTTTCATGGCAATGATTAAATTTTTTTTTGAATGACAATTGAAAAAGCATTTTGAATGGTGATAAAAAAATTTCAATCACCAATTTGGCCATTAAAATGTTTTGATCACTTAAGTTGAAAAGAAATTTTTTCAAGTAGAGGCTGATTTTTTTTGAGTATCCAATTTTTTTTCAATTGTTGGATCAATGGTGGAGATCGAATTAATGTCAATTGGATGATTGAATTTTTTTAGGTAACACCCAAATATTTTCTAGGCAATGAAAAAGAAATTTGGTCGTCCAATTTGGTGATTGAAAATTTTGACTTTCGAGTTTGAGATTGAAAATTGGGGAATTGAAAATTTTCAGCCACCAAAACCGATCTAACCGAAAAAATTCTGTCGTTGAAAAAATAGTCATTGTTCATCTTAATAGATAGTGACATGATGATGGACACAAATTGGGCATGTCACGTCATTTTTCACAACCTTGACATCAATAGTCGCAAAAAATGTTGATTTGCACACAAGTCATAAATGAATGGGTTAGAATGGACAAGATCCGTTATAATGCTTTATTTTTTAATTTGCATATTAACTGTTGGCCCACAAATAATTATATAAATAAAAATCAATTACAAAATAGTTGTTTCTAATAACCTCATGGATGACATGGCAATGGACATGCCAATTTCGATTTTCCATAGTGGCAATGCAATGACAAAATGTGGCAGGACCATGCAATTCATGGTTGTACACCTATTGTGTCAATATCAACTTTTGTGGAAAGTCTTGTAAATAAAATCAAAATACATTGATCATAATCATATATATATTGCATATTCTAATCATTCAAAGGCATTGCATGCAATTACAATGAATTTGATGAATTTCAGGCATGACATTTTAGTTATAAATGCATTGTACTTTTGTGATACAAATGCAACTTAATTGTAAATGATACACACTTGCACAATAATAAGATTTTCATGAACATGATTTTTAATAATGTACTTCAATCACTTTTGAAATAAATTTATCCACATTTTAAAGCATTATTCAAATAACATAAACAAACTCAATCTATTAGTCACAATCAATCACATCAATTGTAAAGGATTCATCTAGAGACTATGTGAAAATGGGTTGCACATTACTTATGTTTTTGTGGTTACATTCAAACATATGACATTTAGATGTTTGTTTTTAACCTTGCATGTATAATGCAAGAGTTATAATATGAATGTCCTAATATACATAGGGTATCAAATAGGCTTGTGTGTAGGTGTGCAAAAAACATCTTAAGGCCAATGAAATTACTAGATTGGTGGTTTAAAATATTTTTCTTACTTCTTATAAGTGAATTGACGATAAAATGTTTATTATGTAAGAGGGTTTGATAGGTTTGGGAGAATTTTAAAGGACCAATAGATGCTAGAAACAAATCATTATTTTCAATGCTAAGCATAATAAGGTTATGCGTAAACCTTAAGCTAATTTTTTGTAGGGCAATAGGATTGCTAGATTTGTTGATCTAATTTTTTTAAAAAAATTATCTCAAGTGAGCTAATAACAATCAATGTGTAATAAGCATTTACGGATAAAGTTCTAGCACATTATTTGTGCATTAAATGTTTTCTTTTGTTAACATCATTGCATGAAATCTTTATAAGTGTCTAATGAAATAAAGTTGTTAATCAATTGACAATTCTTCAAAGTGTGTGATGTGATGTGTGCAATGCAAAACACCCTTGCAAATGTGAGTTCATATAGTCTTGCATTTATGATAGAAATTTGAAATGAACAAAGATATTTCATGATTTTGCCAAAAATCATGGTTGGTTGGATAATCGGTTTGACCATATTCGAATGTAAAGTGTGAATTGTGTGATTGTTACCACCCTTAAAAAAGAATTACAAATTTAATTGCAAAAGTCGAGGAATTTAATACTAGATGATGATGTTCAAGAAAGTTGAAAGGAAGGACCATCAAGTTAATTGAAAGAACTAATAGCTAAATGAAAGGCTTGGATTAACATATTAAAGAAGGTATTGTAATTAAAGCCCCTTCCTACTTCTATTAATTAGAATACCAACATGACCAAAATTAAAGTTGATCAAAAGAAGGTTCATGCATACCAATGCCCAATTGGAAAGTTCCATCCATTGGTGCATCCAATGCCCATTGATTCATGCAAGAACATGAAAGCTTATTCATCATTCTTACGTCACGGAGTTACACAATATATGATGATCACCTAGCAACAATATGGTTGATAGCACCGGAGCATTGCAATAAATTACAAAAATGTTCAAAATTTTGAACTTGGTTTTATGGTAACGACAAACACAAAAAATGGATGAACAAGTACTATAACTTGGAGAGAAAAGGACATGGTCCCAAAAGTAAAGAATAATTTGAACTTTTTGGCCTGGGAATTGTTGGCTCTTCAAGTAAAGGGCGAAACATTAGTGCGATGTCACCATGACATCAAATTAATGATGTCATTCAAAAATGGAAAATTAATATAAAAACCACGTCAAAATCAAGTAAAAGTGAACCTATACTATTCAACAATGTGTTACAACTTACATGAATGAACATTCTTAAAACCTAAAAGATTATTACAAATTTTTTAAAAATTTAACTTTCTAGTATCTATCTATGAACTAAAGTAGTTTGTTTTGTTTTCTTTGTCATGTTGAGATCTCCCTAACCACGGTGTTTCATGGCACGTGCTTGATATTTTCGCAAGCTCTAGGGGTGCGCCCAACTTGTTTGAGATTATTTGGAGTTACAATGTGAAAGTTATTGATTATTGAACCATTTTGTCAATGAAAACTAAATAAAATCAAAACTGAAAACTGTATTGAATTTTGAGAACAGGGTGTTCTTGGTATTGTTGGAAAGCCCCTAAAGAGTCACATTTAATAGAGTTTATTTCATAATTTTCAGAGCTAAGGTATGAAAGATATTGATTTTTTGAGTGAATTTTTGTTACTGGAAATTCAAACAAATTGCAAAAATTGGGTTTGGAAGGAAAAATCAGTTGAGCCCTCAATGTGTTCACATTATCAAATTTAGATATGTTCAATTCTGAAAATGTGAAAAATAAACAATGTGTTCACACTTGGGCCCACAACCCAGGGTACACTATTGTTAAATGAATCTAGGTTTTTTGGTAAATAAACGTAGGTTCAAGGGTTGATGCCCAAAGTTCCACTTATAATAAACTATGCTAGTGTAGCCTGTGTCGTTGGCTCAAGTGTGAACACATTGAGGGTTCAATTGATTTTTCCTTTCAAACTCAATTTTTGCAATTTGTTTGAATTTTCAGCAACAAAATTCACTAAAAAATCAATATTTCCCTCACTATATGTCTGAAAATTGTGAAAGAAACTCTAATTAAATTAGATTTGCCAAAGGCAAGTTTTAAACATCAAGAAATGCTTCCAAAATTCCAATACAGTTCTTAGGTTTCAATTTTATTTATTTTTCATTGAGAAAATGGTTCAATAATCAATAGCTTCCACATCAGAGCTCCATAAAGTCTCAAACCAAGTCGGTGCACCCCGCCTCACTGAGAGCTTTCTGAAGATACCAAGAGCATGACATGAAGCACTGTGATTTGGAAGATCTTACCCCTACAAGATAAAACAAAACAAACTACCTTGCTTCATAGATA
>Ga0209611_10001782_pt1 | contig 37342 bp, 43 predicted proteins | sample S1TSphgellanicum_3_FD_187693 | JGI IMG/M metagenome (GOLD analysis project Ga0209611, IMG submission 187693) | Host-associated microbial communities from peat moss isolated from Minnesota, USA - S1T2_Fc - Sphagnum magellanicum MG (SPAdes) (version 2) | ecosystem: Host-associated > Plants > Peat...
TAGCAATACCCTTGTCAACCTTACAACCATTTAGATTTGCCCACAAGCACAAGAGATACGAAATCTAGCATTTATTCTTTTCTTTGAACTCATCTCATAATTGTAATGCCCAAACAACAAGTAGAACCTCCTAGTAATTAAAACCAAGTAAATTCCTTCAAATACTTGCCTTACATCCTAGTTGAAGAATAAACAAAGGAGAACCAAAATAGATTAAAGCCTTATGATGTAACATCCTCTCCCAGTTGTAAGAATAAAATTTATATCCATTCATATCCTTATCTGCATATGAAAATAACCTATATGGATGTGTTTCTCAAATTCTCCTTGCTGCACATAAACATGGAACTTATAGATGAAAAACATGAGCATAGTTTTGATTGGATTTGTGTCAACCAAGTCATAAATTGAGTCTCAAGTTTCTTATGTCAAATGGCTAAAGGATATCACTAGCATCTCCTCACCTCCATCATTGAGTTAGGATTTTGAAGTCAATGTTTGTTTTGCTTTTGATTTTGTAAAAGTCAAATACCAAAACAAGAGGAAACAATGAACTATAATGACTGAAAAGTTACGGAATAAAAGAATGTGCCAAAGGCCTACATTGGAAATGGAGGACCCTACCTAGGCAAAAATGTTGCCAATTGTGACAAAAGAAAATCTTTGCAACTTTCTTTCATCTTCACAAATCTTTGTTTTTGCTTTTGACCATATGGCATGATCCATTTTGAGGTTGGTATAAAACAATGGCCATCAATATTACTCCATTTATGAGTTTTATTGTACCCCATTATTGGAAGAAGAAAGCTAACAAGAGATAAGATCTCTTCCACTAGTAATTGGCCACCATTATCATGAATAATTTGCCTACTAAGACAATCAACAATAAGAGTACAAAGAATGGACATTATTTTCCAATAAACTACTTCTCTTTCCCATGTGAAGATTTCTTTTAGTGATCATGTTTTAAAATTGCAATAATCAACATCAAATCATGACACCAAAAACAAATGCTACATAAGAAAAATCAAGTATTACAATTGAACATCTCAATGTTAAAATGGATGGCAAATCCAACAATTAAATCCATACCCTAGACTATTCAAAGCTTTAGTTGTGGCTTTAAAGATGTGGGGATTCCCTTTTCTTTCAATAGCACACCATTTGAAATAAACTTGATAATTGCCTAGAAAAATGACATTAAAACAAACACAATATCTGTTTTGAATTCACCCTGTAAATGAGAACCAATTCTTGCCACCTATGATGAAGTCAACTACCATAATTGTGGTTGGGGAAAAAAAGCCAAAGTTGAATCTCAAAGCTCCTACAAAATAAAAAATCTCCCAGCTTATGTGATTGTTCAACTAGCACATATAGTCAAAAGGACATTTAATGGCTTCATGTTCCTTTTGTGTAAGCTAAAAAAATTGAAGTCATACATCTGTTGTATACACATACTAACCACTTTCATAAAGAGCTATAAAAAACCTTACCAATTTTCATATTGAATAGTAGATGTTGGCAACTTTTGCATCTTGAAGAGGTAGCCAATGTTTTACCATCATTAACCACACCAACAACATTAAGTTAGTTGCAACTTGCACATGATTTGAACAGCAACAATCTAAAGATGTCAATTACTTCATAATAAAATACTATCAACCGCTTGACCTAAATTTTCTCAAATTGAAGGTCTTGAAGGTCCACTCCACCCATATGGAAGAGAGTCCTTCTTGAGCCATCATTAAGTGGTTAGCATTCAAAAATAGGAAAACCAATACAACATATGCAAAAAAACCCAATGAAAAAAACTTGAATCATGTAACATTTGTTGATAAACAAACAAATGTAGGAAGTTTGCCCTAAAACTGCAAAAGGGAAAATTGAACTCAAAGCTAAGTTCACCATTGTAAATTAGTTTCCAAAATCCACACAACACTTTACAGATGCAAAAGTTAAAGTGCATCAATGTAAAACCCTAAAAACCTTAAGAATTGCAAGGAACAATCACTGGTCAACGTATCGAAGTGAGACCTCTCAACACACATGTGCACACACACACACACCAAAGTTACAAGTCTAGTTTGGTTCCACGTTGCTTCAAAATTTAAAGTGCAACATAATGTGATCATTGAATTATGATGAGAAGGATTGTGGTGAGAAAAGAAAGGGTAGAAAAAATGGAAAGGGGGCTAGTGGGGGGGATGTTACGATCTCAAACCTTTTGAAAGGAAATCTTTGAAGTGGTAAGCTATATCGTGGAAGCTTTTGCTAGTAATTTGTAGAAGGTGAAGAGTGACATGAGCATTGCACCATTTCAGAGGTGTTAAAAGGCCTTTCACCATTATGCTCGCCCCCCTCCTTGTTCCACCATGGCGATCTTTTTTTCCAAAACTTCCTACTCAAAAAAATGTTTCTTACATTGGCTTCCACCAATCATAATCCCCCCAGCCCTTGTCCAATAACAACAACAACATTACAGTAGAAGAAAAAATGTTTCAAGACTTTGTAAAACCTAAATTTGTGAGAACCCACTTAAAAACAAAGTACTGATGATAACAAAAAAGGAAAAAATTTACCAACAACTCTTTTCTCTCTTTGTGTGCTACTAATGAAAATGTTGTGGGAGAAAACGAACAAATGATGGGTAGACCAAATTGTTTCAGTGGCAATGGTTATCAAAATTTACAATGTTCAACTACCTGAAAACCTAATGTACTTAAGGTTACATCCACCCAAACATGAAAAATTACATCCATCTAAATTTTTTCATTCTATGAACATTTGTCATCTCCACATTGACCAATATGAGCCAAAATTTTATCCCCAAGTCCAAATCCTACACAAATGTGTAGTTTCTTCCCAAAATGTGTAATGTATACATGGAACTTGAGGAACTAATTTTGATGAATCAGGGCTTAGAGATTCTTGAATTTTGAATAAATTGTGAAAAATTGAGCCCTAAATTCTAAACCTTAAACATGTATTCAAAGAACCTCCAATTTTGTTAAAAGAATCATAACCCTAATCTCTAAACCTTAAATCCACACTCAATAAATATATCCCTTGTGTTAATAAATTCATTTATACTTCCATTGCCTTGTGTAAATTCTTTTTTTTTATAGTTACATCGTGGGGAATGGTAAAAACATTTCATATCCACTTACATGGCCCCATGGTAAATTCTTTGGGGGCTTGTAAATTTTTTAAGAGTATAAAATGACATATCCGTAATGATTAAACTAATATCTATCTCTCCCCATTTTGTAAAAAGAAGTAATAAAAATGTTATAAAAGTTATCATTATGTTAAAAAGGTTCAAAAGTTAGAATTTAAAAAACATGCCAAAAAAACTAATTGTATTTATTGCCAAAATTGCATAAATTACTTGTGCTTCACATTGCTATGCACTACTAGTGACGATGAAATGACAAAAACAAAAACAAGGTTTACATTTGAAAACTTTATTATTTTCAAATAAATGTAGGATTCAAATTGCACAAAAGAGCACCCAATTATCACCCAAGGGGAGATTTAATCAATCACCCCTATTTTTAATTAATTGAAAATTTCAAAGCAATTAGGGTAGATAAACATTAAATCAGCTAAGCAAGTGAAGATTAAATCCTTGAATTAGGTATTTAAGGGAGAAGTTTTTATTGGAAAATAGTTTAATCTAAAAAAAAACCAAATGTTAATTTCTTGAAATAATCTCAACATATTCAAATGAAATAACACATATTTACATTTGTATGAAATTATATATGTAAACATGTGTATGAAATTGGAAAGACACAAAGATTTTGTTTTATTTTAAAAAAACACAAAGATTCCAAAAAACATTGAAAAAAAAGAAAGATTTTATTTCTTTTTCGATATTTTTGGATCCATAAAGACATTTTGAAACATTACAACTTGTAAAATTTTTTAAAAAAAATATATCCAATTTGAAATCAGCCTCTCATAAATTTGTAGTTTGGAATTGTCATTTTGTACAACATACAATTATAACCCATCCCACCTAAACCAACTCCAATGAAATCAACGTCACTAGAATTTCTTTTATTGTTGAAATGGACTTTGAAAAATAAAATAATTATTCACTTTTATTGACTAAAGTGCCAAATTTGAAAATGTTTTCTAATATAACTATTTGTAATTCATATTAGTTAGTTGCAATGGATGCATCTAACAATGGGGGTTCATCATTAAATTCAATGTTTTCTTTTGCAATGCACCACTTTGATTGGCCCTTCACAAAAAATTATAATATTTTAAATGCTCCCCAAATAGAATTTTTTACTATCAATATTATATTTTATAAAAGGTTATCCTTTAGGCCAACGATATATAAAACAAGCGCCCACTTTTGGACAAAAGATACGAGCCAAATTGTGATGCTATTGTGGAGCATGTTGTGTGCACATTCTTGAATGAATGCATATTGCCTAATTTCATTGTTTGATGAAAGCTTTCATTCATAACTTGGTTCATCACCGTTTTTGGCTTAAGCTTTACAAAACCTTAAATACTCAATGTTTATTGTGATTCATATTAATTAATTAAATTAGTTTTGATGTGTTTCAAAGTTATATATATATATATAATTTACTTTAAATTTTTTTTTTTTTTTTTGGGGCAACCGTACCTCCAAGATATATAAGTTACACAATTGTGCACAACATAACATGAAGTTACATCATTTTGTGTTTACATGTTTTGAATTATACAAATGTAGATGGATTTTGAACACTTACACAAAGCATAAATAAATTTCATTATGTCATGCATATTTACATTTAGTATAAACCAATGTTGACGGATTCCAAAATTTAGGGTTTAGGTTTAGGGTTTAAGGTTTAGAATTTTGGATTGAAGATTTCAAGTTTTAGTTAGAATTGCATTAGGAAACTGACCTCTTTTCAAAATTGCATTAGAACATGAATTAAGGGTTTTATTTTATTTTAAACAAGTTCAAGTTCTTTGAGTAGCTTTTTTTTTTGTAAAAGAAAAAAAGTTTGACCTTACATTTCAAACAACTTAAATTTCATTTTATTAGTTGTACATAATTAAATATTACATAATCTCTATTTCAAGTTGTGTACACTAATTGAACAAACTAATATTAAATTCAAAAATAATAATTTAATTATGTGTAAGGAAAATGAAATTGGACTTGGTCTTGAATTAAATTTGTTTTTTGTGAAAATTGCTGAAACAAAAGATTTTAGAAAATACAAAAAACCAATCTAAAGACCAAACTAGTCTAAAAATTTCATAACAAAAGAAAAAAAAACCCCTAAAACCTATTTTATTTTATTTTTGAAATCAAGAATCAAACAACACTACCATAACCTATAAGTGTCTATATAATGTGTAAATCCCATGAAAATGTGTAAATATTTACAATTACACACCCAAACTTTTTACATGTACACAATGTTATGTAAATGATTTGGGGGCATGTAAATGTATATATTATTTACTTTTAATGATTTTATGTATTTACAATCCATATTAATTAGTTATGAATACATCCCAATGTGGATGTATCCCAAAGCTTTATTTATTTATTTATTTGTTTGTTTATTTAATTTTTGGTTGTAATGAACTACTTTCATTAGCTCTTAAACACCAAAAAAATCATAATATTTTTTTATATTCCCCAAATAGAAGCATTTTTTCTACGCAGCTTTGCTCTCAATTCCTGCTTTGGTATCTGCTGCTGCTGTTGTTTTTGTTGTTGTTGTGATTCTGATTTTGGAAGAGGATGGAGATGTGCAATTAAAATCAGACCAAAGATATTGTGCTCATCTCTCAATTACTGACAGACAGACATTTACCAAATTGCTCAACAGATTGCTGGTGCTTTCCCTCTGGTGGTGATTTTATCAAGTGATCAACTGCAGTAAGGGATGTATGCATCATTGCTGTAGAGATTTGAGGGTTTGAAGCTGCTCCATGATGGTGGCTTCAATGGGTAAATGGATGCTGTATACTACAGAGGGTGCAGCAGCAATCTCTCTCCATAAGCACCACCTTCCTTCAGCTTCTTCTTCTTCCATAAATCCCATGCTAGCAGGTGATGATTTCGGAGGTTCTTTGAAACAAGACTATGCACGCATGAATGCACACAAATCAATGCCTAGTTGTTTCCCTTTGCCAGGCAGCAATTTATCTCTGGCTAATCTGGTAACACATCATGGATTCAATCACGTCTTTTGCAAGCACAAAAGTTTTCCAATGTTCTGTTTTTCTCATTCAGGAGAATGTTGTTGTTCTTTTGCTTTGGCTGCAAAATGGCAGGATTGTCATTCAGAACAGCAATGTGCTCTCCTTGTTTCACGTGTGAGGAGAAGATATGCATACAAAGGAGGAGGGGACAAAGGAAAAGGAAGAAAGCAACAGGAGCTTGGCAGCATAGTATTGTCATGGAGGCTTCCAAAGATCTCAGTGGGAAGACTGTTGCTGTGAGTTCACTTTCTTCTTCTCCTTTGACACAGTAGTGTGTGGGTTTGATTGTCTTCTTGGCTTTGAATTTGCTTGTGGTGTTGGAATGTTTGCCATCAGAATATCTACAACAATGATTTGGGTCGTGCAATCTACACCCAGACAGACAGAGAGAAGAAGAAGAAAGCATGGCAAGAGTTAATGGTGTTTGTTGCAGGTAGTGGGGCTTGGAGCTTCAGGACGTGCAGCAGTGAAGCTAGCACTTGCACGAGGAGCAGATGCAGTGGTGGCTCTTGACTCCAACCCATCCTCTCTCAAACTGGAGGTAAGATTTAGCTCTTCCCCTAAAGGGTTTTACAGAGGCAGGTTTGTACAGGAAATGGATGTACACTACAGAGGGTTTAGGGTTTACCTTCTGTAGTTCTTAAAACCCTGTAGTTGTAAGAAGGTTTAGGGTTTAAAATTGGAATTTCACTACTGCATTCCATCAAGTAGGACATGGATCCGTGCTACTACTATCTTTGGAATGACAACTGATTGCTCAGAGTTGCTGTCCTTACACACTGTACAAATATGCTTGATTTTTATTTTTTTGGTTTTTTGTTGCAGCAAGATCCATTGTTTGAAGGATATGATCTAAGCAGAGTACGCACAGAGCTGGGACCACATCAGAGAGATTCATTGCTCAATGCTTCCCAGCTGGTCCTGTCTCCTGGGATTCCTCTCACACAGCCTGATGTTGCAGCTGCTATTCAACATGTGAGTACTACTACTGCTCACTGTGTGTGTTGCAATCAGTTTTTTTCCTTCCTGTAGTAGGTCCTCCTCACCTTTGATTCTGGTGCAAAAGTACAGAGACTCTTGCTCTTCTTGTCTGATGATGTGACCTGCTATTGCCCAAGGTGGATGACCATCTTAATGTTGTGCATATGTTTTTGCATAACCAATAACCACTTTGAATAGCCTTGCCTGCATTCACAGATATTTCATGTGAGAAAGAGAAGAGAGAACTCTAGTGTACAGTGGAATATCTGTGCCATTTGGTCTTGGGAATGTGCAGCAGCATCTCTGTGTTGTTAAAAGTGGTCAGCTTGTTGGATCTAGGGAGTACCTGCTTTGTCAGAGCTGGGTTTTGCAGCAGCTGCATTACCCAAATGTGTGAAAGTTGCAGCCGTAACAGGCACCAATGGCAAGTCCACTGTCACCACCTTTGCCGGCCAGGTCTGCTTCCACTCCAAGGATTATGATTATAATTGTCCATCAACATTCTATTGATTCCAAAATGTGTGGGCTTGGAGATACTGTATTGCCTTCATATGCTAATCCATTATCGTATGTGATTGTCAAAGGGTACTTGATGGACCAGCTTTAGAATGGCATTTTCTGCTGCTGGTTTTGCACTGCTGTTAACTTGTTGGGACCTTTCATTGACATGCTTCCTTGATTTTCTGTTTCGTGCATGTGATTGACTGTTTGTTTATTTTGTGTTGTGTCCTGATTGTCTGATACATGACACAGCTGCTGAAGCATGCAGGAGTGCGAACCTTTGTTGGTGGAAATCTTGGGACACCCTTGTCTGAGGGAGTGTTGCAATGTCTCGCCTTTCCTCCCAATGATCCTCCCTTTCATGCAAGTCTTCTTCTATCACCCTGGAGAATGATGATTTGTCAAAATCAGTCGGAACTCAAAGTTTGCTGGCACAAAATACTGATCAATCATCTTTCACTTTTGAAATGTCCTCAACAAAGCCACAAATCCCATGCTTTGACAAGTAGGTTTTGGGCATTTGGGTTTACCTGAAAAATTGCATCTAGTAGTAGCATTATTGTTTGACCATGGGGAATCTTTCTTTGCTTTGATTTGGGTTTTGTTGGGCAGGCAGCAGTGGTGGAGGTGAGCAGCTACCAAATGGAACTTCCTGGGTCCTTTCATCCCAAGGTTGGAGCCACAATTCCAACTTTGTTCAAAGGCAGAATCTCCTTTGTTTAATCATGCCTCAAGAGGATTCTAGAATGTTATCTTTAAAGACATGGAGTAGATTTCAGGATTCTTCATTCTGCTGAGTTGTGCCTAAAGATGGGTGACTTGTTGTGGGTGCTTGAGCCTCACACTGAAAGTGGCCAAAGGAGCCAACCTCCCACATTTTATTTCTCACCATAGTTGTTGCAGTTCAGAAGGTTGTGACCAAAACTGGCATGTTTCACCTGAGCACTTATTACTCCCTGTATACTGAAGTTTGGGAGAGCTAGTGTTTGCTGGATGACATACATAGAGCTTAGGTGATTGATGTTGCAGGTAGGTGTGATATTGAATCTGACACCTGATCATTTGGAGAGGCACAAGACCATGGAAGCTTATGGAATGATGAAGTGTCGACTGTTTGCCCACATGGACTCTTCAGATGTCTGCATCATTCCTCATTGTAAGAACATGATCCACAAGAGCTTGACTTGGGTTAAGATCAGCTTCAAGTTTTCATGATAACAGTACTGGTTCATGCTTGGAAGATGAACATGAGATGGATTGGATGCTTTTACTCTGTTGTTCATGCCTTAATTGTTTATTTTGCAGCTGATGCACTGCTGAGAAAACTGGCTTTCAAATCTGGGTCGCAAGGTACCCGAGCTTGGCTTGGAGGCCTCCCTGGTGTTCAGGTGTGAGCATGCAGAAGCACTGCCCTGCATCAATGAAACTGCAGTTGCATTTGGAATTAAATGTAACATACCATTATTTTATAAGGTTCCAGTGCTGGGATGGTGAAATTGACATTGGGAAAATCCTGCTGTTGGATTGGGAAAGCTTGACAAGGAGGTGCAGCGGGCGATAGTTGTGGAGCCGACAAGTGGTAGGGAGGCAAGGCTCTATCTCACAGGCTTACAAGCAGTGGGTACACACAATGCCCACAATGCAGGAACTGCAGCACTTATTGTGCTGGCATTGGACATGGGTGTTGAGGCTGATGATATCCAGGCTGCAATTCCTTATCTACAGCCCCCACCTCATCGCATGGAAGTTGGTAAGTGCATTGCATGTTCCATTAGTTAGCTGCTTATGGCCAAGCTATCAATTGTGATTTTGGAGCCAAGATGCAAGAAACCGAAGAAAGAATTAACCACCAAGGGGAAGCACTCAATAGTGCATTTCAGGACTTTGCCCTCTCACTCAAATGATGAAACCAGAAATGTATTTGCACTCAACACACTGGACATGGCATAAATTAGACAAAGTGTTTTTTTTTTTTTGTCTAGAAAAAGATTGGGCTGGTGCAGTGTGTAGTGATGATCGAGGCGTGTTGTGGGTGAACGACAGCAAAGCTACCAATGTGGATGCCACATACACAGGAGTGAAAGGTTTCAGAGGCCGGAAGGCAGTGGTATTACTTGGAGGGCTTGCTAAGGTCTGTCAAACGTCTTGCATCCTGGCTTGTCACCCAAGATATTCTCAGTTCTGCTTTTCGTGTAAAAGAACCCATAAGTGAATGTTGGGTGTCATGTCTTCCTAGTTTAATCTGTTGGTGTGTGAGTTTGATGCAAGTCATGAAGAGCTATCTAGGACTAAGTAGCTATAACACTGGCAAGAGAGATTCAGAAACAAACTGGTGCACAGGGGGTCAGTTCTGCCATTGCTTGTACTTTTGCCTTGTCCCTCATTTTTCAGCCAGGTTGATAAGCAAATCTGTTAACAAGTAGTTGTCAACGGTCACTAATCTGGGTGTCATTTGTATCTGTCCACGCTTGGTGCAGAACCACTTTGGTCTGAATTCTGGTAAAGTGAAGATTTCTGTGGTTTGAAAATCTCATGTACTCGTTGTCCCCTTGCATTGACTTATGGAATGTGCTGGGATGGGACTTGCAGGCAGGGCCAGGAGATGGCAGTCTTGGATTCACACGTTTGGTGGAGGTTCTTCAACCTCACAGGGCAGTTGTACTTGTAAGTGAAGCTCTTCCTTTCAGTTTAGAGCTTTTCATACATTTCCCAAATGTCAGGATGTTTGTGGCCTATAGGAACAAAGACATGAAACTAGGAGACCTGTTGGAATTCCAAACAGTAGATGTATTGCACAAGGGAGATTTCCTGTTGACAGGAGTCCTACTAAGAAACTGACTCATATCTGGTTATGGATGATGTGGCTTGAGTGTACTTAACAGTTTGGAGCAGCAGGGGAGAGTATTGAGAAGGAGCTGCAATCTGCAGGTGTCAGCATTCCTTGTAAGCGAGCTGCAAACTTGGCAGATGCTGTGTTGCTAGCCCGCACTCTAGCACAGCCTGGTGGGTGGTGGGGCATCATCAGCTCCTCTTGTTTTCCTCCAGTTTGGTCCTTTGCAGTCTAACCAATTGGAGCAATTATTGATCATTCATTGTTTGGTTTCAACCTCTTCTGTTTTCCTTTGTTGCTGAAACAGTGGTTGCATCATGATGCAGGGGACACTGTTCTACTGAGTCCAGCATGTGCTAGCTTTGACGAGTTTCAGAACTTTGAGCATCGTGGCCGTGTCTTTGCAGATCTGGCAAAAGTGACATCATGAGGGAATTTTTTTTTCAAAACTGATTGGAGCTAAGAGATTTCCTTACCCACTTCCAGAAATCAGTAAAATGTGCCTCAGATTTCTGGCAGAATCTTGGGCAGAAGAACAGTGTCAACTCTTTTGAAATGGTGTCACATGTACTGTAAGAACCTGTCTCAAAGGACATTTATCATCCACACATCACTCTATTGACATGCCAAAAGTTTGTTTTCAATCAGCTTCACAACTCAATCTTGGCCCCATACCTCTTGTTGCTTTAAATCTGACACACGCCAATTGAAGTAGTCAGGCACATGTTCTAAATGCTTTGTAGACAGTTTTTAACAAGAATCAATTACAAATCGAAAAGAATGACTGTTGTCAGAAGCTTGTCAAGAAAGAGAGATTGTATGAGAATGAGTTATTTGACACTGAGTCACAACTAAGTTTGTGTAGTGTTAAAGAAATGAGTAAACTGTAAACTTGCAAATGATGCTCCAATCTACAAGTTTATGGCTGCACAAAATGTGTTACAAAAACTTGGGGGTTGTTGCAAATCCCCATTATTTCTTCATTCACACTAAATTTCTTCTGTTTTTTATGATGCAGTACAGAGAACCTTTGATGGTACCATATGTACAAGTATGATGAACTTGGTAGACAAAATGAGCAATCTCTCATCCTTTCACCAAAATAGGTCACCAAAAGTCCAAGTGCACATTTTAAATCATTTACAGTCCATGGAACATCCGCCTTGAGCCATCTAGGCCAGGAACAGTATCTGGGTCCTCAACTAAACTGCCCATGTCCTGCGAAGGGATCTGCAAGTCAACATTCACAGATGTGATCAAAAGGGAAAGCTTCCTAACCTTCCCAATTTTCAATGTGTTCAAAGAAATCGAGAATGCAGACAACAAAATTTCACTTGCTATCCATAACAAGATCTTGAACATGATCAGAAATGGAATATAAGGAGCTGAGAAAACCTCATATGTTGGCTTGGAGATTCTTTGGGGACTGTCTGTGATTGTGCCAGTGGGCAGGTTATGGAGACGTGGGTATGGAATCTTGTAATGCCAAGCAATTTGGTACCTTGTCTCTCCTTCTACAAGCTGCATTTCATCCGTAATATAAATAAGGAAATTCTTCCACCGTGTTTAATTTTGCAAACTAAGGCAGACGCCTTTTTCATTCTGCTGTAGATTCTCCACTGAGCAGAAACTTTAGTATTTCAAAGAGTTTGCAATAGAGAAAACTTTATCAATGAAAAACAAACTCCCTCAACCATGTGAGACTTTGCCTTTCATTTAGTACAGAGAGAGTGAAAACAAATGATTTCATGGTTTGTTAGGCATGGCACTTCATATTTTGATGATGTAAGAAGACACCAATTGCACCACTATTGTCATTTCCCATACAGAAAGTGGTGTGATTTGTTGACTAGAATTTTGAGGAGAGAAAAATTCAGCCAACCTTGTTTCCAAGCAGAGAAACTAGATACACACAGCAACTGGCAAAGAGAATCTACCTTCTTGCTTATGTCTGCAGGATCCGTGAGGTGCTGATTCCTCCTGAAAAGTGTACAACTCTCTTCCTGCAGTTTCCCATTAAATCCATAGTTCAGACCAACCGGAACCAAAGCATCACATTAAAAGAAGTTGACAATGTACTTCAGTATCACCTAGAAAGTCAAAGCTAGAGGGGCGATGAAGGATACGTGCCAGAAAACTTTACTGACATCAACAAGTCCATTTCTTCCCATAGTGAATCTATGACCATGGACATTCCATATTTCTAAACCTCTAAGATTTTCTTACTCTCCAGTGCAGAATCAAGATTCCATCCAAAGGATACATGCTGAAAATTTCACCACCCTCAACAAATCCATTTGGTTCCTGTAATGAATCACTACTGATCATAGAGATGTTCCATGTGCAGCATGGGCAATCTATGTACTAAACATCTAACATCTGCTTAACTCTCTCCAGTGCAGAATCAGGATACTGTTCCAAGGATACATACATACCAAAGATTTTTTGCTGCTATCAGATCTATTTGGTGTTCCAATAATGAATCACCAAGCAAGGAAGTTTCATATTCTAAAACATATAAGATTTGCTTTCTCTCTCACCGGTGCAGAATTCTGTCTGAAGGATAAATGCCCAGATTTTCACTCCCATCAACAAATCCATTTGCTTCCAGTAATGAATCACTGACCTAAAGATGTAAGATTTTCTTATTTCCCAGTGCAATTCACACACAAACTCACTGACCTAAACATCTAAGACTTGCTCAATTTTCCAGTGCAATTTACACAAATTTTATCAGAACATTTGATTCAATGATGAAATTTGGGGCAAGCAATTAAGGATTGTTACAAGATTGCTACTTGATTGCTCACCCCTGATTTTGTCATCAAGCAATCAAGGATTGTTACAAGATTGCTACTTGATTGCTTACCCCTGACTTTGTCATCAAGCAATCAAGGATTGTTACAAGATTGCTACTTGATTGCTTACCCCTGATTTTGTCATCAAGCAATCAAGGATTGTTACAAGATTGCAACAATTCACAGATCCAATTCCGTCTGTGTCCCAAAATGGATGCTTGAATCATCCCATGCAAAACAAGAAAGAGCTGCCATTTCAAAGCAGATTTAGGGTTCGGTCTATGAAACCCTAAAATGACACATTTTGGTTTTCAACAACAAAGGGTAAATAACCAAAACCAAGAGTTTCAACAACAAAAAGGAAGAATTCAAACCAAGACATTGAAAAATCAAACCAAACCCTGTGAGAGACAAAAGTTATAGCCCCGAAAAAAAAGGGAAAAGAAAAACAAGTCTACGGTTTTAGGGCTTAAGATCTGAATCTATTATATCAGGATCCAATTTCTTTCTTTCTCACTCCTAGGAGTCAAAACATCACAAATCAGGAAAGAAAAAAAGGAGAGAGGAAGGAGAGGAGGGGAGAGGAGAGGCTCCTCACCACAGAGAGAGAGAGAGAGAAAGCATACAACTTACATAAATGTATTGCTTTTCATTGGGAGGTCCTGGCCATGTCCGCACAGATCTCATCAAAGCTCTGTACAATGATAGAGCTCTCATTCTCACTGCTGCATTCACCATCCCTTTCTCACCAAAACCTACAACCTCCCCTTCAAAGGACTCAAATGCTCTCTTCTCTCTCTCTCTCTCTCACACACACACACACAAACACAAACACAAACACCACAAGCTCTGTAGTTTAGCCACAATGGGGATATCTAGCCAGATTTGGCTACAGGACAAGTAGCATAGTAAAAAAATTTGTAATCCTGCTGCTGAACAAGCGCTCTAAATATGGCTAAACTGGTCCAAAAACCTTGGTTTTTTGGCCAACTCTTTTTTGAATTTCCAAAAAAAGCCTTTGTGTATAGGGAGGGGTACACACACAGCCCAAAACAAAATTTGCAAGGTGAAATTTTATACTAAAAAAAAAAAAAAAATTTTAAAGGAAAAAATAAAATGGTGCTGCCTATCATGCCAAAAATCAAAAGAAACTCTCAAGCACACTAGCTTGATTATTTAGTACACCTAATGTCGAAGTTTTTAAAATCATCATTTTTATTGCCAAAAATAAAGGATAAAATTAAAAAAGGTTGTTTTAAAATATAAAAGGTTTTTTTAATAAAAAAAAGTTTTTTTTAAAATAAAAATAAAAAAAGTGAAACCTGCCCAAGGTAATAAGAAAACCTTTTGGTAGTTTTGGGGCTATAGAAATTTAGGGTTGGACCTAGGAGTCTAGTATGTAGGTCCTAGGTGGAACATCTAATTGATGTGAAAAATCTCATTCATTTGCCTCATGCTACAACCCTAGTACCATAACATAACCAACTATTTTTTTGATTTAGGATGCACCCGACAAAATACCATAACCTACAGTTAGTTTCCACATTGACAAAATGAATAATTTTTAATTTTTTTTCAAAAAAAGAATAATTTTAAAAAAAAAATTTGACAAAAAAAATGTTTTTCCAATCGTCTATTATAATATTGTGATATGGGTAGTGAAATTATTTGGAATAATTATTCGTGTTGAAAATCATCATAATTATGGTGAATTTTCAACATGTCAACTTCGTATTTTTCACAAATTTTCATTTCACTATTTTGGAGGATTATTTAATGATGAAATTAACCTTAGGGTAAGTAAAGTAGTCGATTCCTAACCTTTTCTCTTGGGGATTGTATTTCATTCTCTTGCATTTAACACTTATATAATGGACTATGCGTATTGGTTCTATTGGGGATTTTGAACTTGGAAGTTCTTGGAAAGCTTGATACAAAATGGGATAAACCTCAAATGGCCTAACCAAAATTAAATGGAGGGGTAAAACCTTGGGTAATGATTATATATATATATATATATATAATTTTTAATTTATTTAAAATTTTTTTTTTTTGGGGGTTAATTTTGTGATGTAGCCAAAGTAGTGATCATCTATGAAATGCCTTTTAATCTTGTAAAATTAATTGAGAAAGATGTAGATTTAGAAGAAGAGTTTGAACAATATTTGAGCAAAATGAAACTACGGATATGTGAATTATTGAGGGAAAAAACTAATCCATTTTCGTTGGTTTTTTATTTTGTTCCCACCCATAAACATGAAAAACCATTTAGACTTTTACACCTTGGCCAAATCATTATGATCAAACAATGCATAACAAGCAAATTCATTGAAAGGTGTTTTTCAAGGTTGGTATGTCCTAGCCTTATTTAATGCACATCAATTGCTTTTGCATTGCCATATTGAATTTTAATTTTTTTTACAATTTAATATGATTTCAAGTGTTTGTTTTTGTGGGGTGGAAATGCTTTAATACATTGATACATAAGTTAATAAACAATTAGGTAGGGGATGCATGTAGATGATAAATGCTATTTAATTTAGACCTCTAGGTACAACATTGCATTTTATTTTTTTTGGTGTAAGGAAGATATGTATCTAAAAATTCTTACAATCTATTTATTAATATAACTACAAATTCAATTCTTTTTTCTTTCTTTGGTGATTATGGATAAGATGGTTTTCAATTTCTAAAAAATTAAAAATTTGTACAAAGGTTGTGTATGGTAAGTTCGCAATTTTAGTTGCTTACAAAATTGGTTCATCACACATGTTGATATACACGAAGGTTCACAACAAGATGTGATGGCTTTTGAAATAACCCACACTTGGGTATTGTGTACTTTTTTGTTCTCAAGTTCATGGTTTGTTTCAACTTCAAAATCTATTCAAACATAATGACTTTGCTAGCAAATTTGGTCTAAACACAAAAACTTTCAATTTTCAAAATCACATCCCATTGTCACAACAACATGGTTTCTTTTATTTTTCTCCCTGTCCCCGATATTTGGTCCATGTAACTATCTTTTGTAATCTAGTTTGAACATCCTTCATACTTGCATGTTTCAATCTTACAAAAACTTTTTCATCATTTGTAGCATATTGACATGCTTTAAACATCACATGCTGACATTAAATACCTTCATAAACAATTTGCATCTTCAAAGGTCCGTGATCAATATCGAAATGCAAAGTTGTTACCAAGTTAATGCTCTCATATTTTTAAATTTAGACATCAAAGAAATCACATCAAAAATTTCAAATAAAGCCTAAAGTTGTACAACCATGGAAATCCCAATCATCTCATTCACATCAAACAACCCAACTATAACATGCATAAAAACCCAAGCTTTATGTAGAAAGTTGATAACTAAAACAAACATGTCCACATTACCTCTAGGCATCCATAAATTGAAACTTGCATAAACAATTGTTAGAAATACAAGATTCAACAACACATCCAAATTCGTTATCTTCTGGACAATTGTAGAAATCACGACTTCAACCAAAAAAAATTTGACAAGGAAAAACAAGCATTGATGAAAAATTAACTTCCAAATCGAAATGTTCATGCAAGTGGAAAAACTTTGCAAATGTAAATCACCAAATCTTCAAGAAACATCCATTGCACTTCATCATTGTTATGGGCCTATGGGCTTGACATGACCCAAAAAATGCAATGATTACACATTGAAATGGACACCATTTTTTTTCTTTGGATGCCAACTATGTTCGAGTTTTGCCACCTTTTCATTGAATTGCAACTTCCTTTAAGTAAACAACTTAAGATGTGTACATTCCATGTGAGTCTCCATGTGCATTATGCCATTTCTTTGATTGTGGGTATTTGGTTCACTCTAGCCAGAGGTTTGTAGTTTGTACGACCAAATGGATGATTTTTCACATAATTGTGCCAACAAAACTTGAGTTATGAAAGGTCCAAAAGGAAGGTCCAACTGTCCAAACTATAAAAACCGAACAAACAATGAAATCCATATCTATGTTGTCTTTTGTGTAGGATTGTTATTCCAAGGTAAAAAATTAATGCCGCAACTGGGAGATTCTCAAGAGTCCGGGACATCAATCACCCATCCAGAACCTCATCAACAAAATGGTGCTAGTACAAAATCCCTTTGGAAGCAATGTGCAAAATATGACCACTCATTGAAACCAAAAAAAGACTTCTCACTCTTATGATTTCATTACACAAATCTGATAAGGCTACCAGTTATGCTGATCAGTGTACAGGAACAGAAAGATGATTAAATCAACTACTGTGCTACATGTTCATGCTGAGGCTACAGAAGTCTAGTGGGGAACTTTCTGGAGGGAACAATTGCTAGACTTCCAGTGTTTCTCAGGGAGTTCTTACCAAACTGGCCAGTTGTCCTTTCTGTGTCCTTTGATGTGATAATTTCAATATCCCGCATATCCCTTTTGAGCACCAAAGCCAGACAAGAGATTGCCTCTGTTTGCTGCCGCAGCACCTGAAACAAGCAAGGAAAACGACAGCCCATCATTCACTTTGAAAGACTTCTATATGAACTCTCAAAAACCGTTTCCACCATTCCTTGTTTCACATAGTCTGGATAGGATTACAGCATACATGGTCAATAAGAAGATCCTCCTGAGCAGAAACAGAGTGGCTCTTGAACATCATGTACTTATCAGATCATACCTCATGCATTTCAGCAAGGCTCTGATTCTCAATCTTTCCAGGGCCAAGTAATGCAGACTGCAATCTTCCCCCTACACCAACTTGCATACGAGAAGTACACAGTAGAGCTTCTACTGTTCGGGGTAGCTCTGCACTTGCTCCTTGTAGCTGTAGCTCAAAACTTACAGATCAAAAGCTTGATACTCACAATTGAAACAATGGATGTGGTTAATATGAAGACAAACATCATGATAGGCCACAACTACCATGTCTGAAGACCTTTGTACTGATGGTTCTACAAGAGCAGCTCATGAAAGAAAGTTGCAATGGACAATGACTTACTTGATGCATTACTCCCTGCAAATAATCACCCAGCTGAGCCTCTCCTTGAGTTAATGTCATGTGGAGACCCTTGCCCTCTAATGCCTCAACTATTCTTACTACCTGCAGAAGAAATCTCAAATGAATGCTCATAAACTCAGAAAAAACAAGTTCCTTAAGAGATGGGCATCAATTTGGTCACTCAATCAATAGAGCCACAAGAACATTGATCTTCATATGTGAGAATAGGTGAGAAAACATCTGACAAGCAAAACACGATTGCAAATCCCACAAAGCATGTGACTAAACATATCAGGTGTGATAAACAACATTTACCTTCAAAAGACGACGTTGAAGCTCCTGCTCTTTCTGATGTAGGCGCTGAATCCATGGGAGAGTGTCTGTTTCAAAATGCCGCCGTAACTGCAAAATGGACTCGCTCATGCAGGCTAAGAGAATAGAACTGTTGTACAGCTTGGCAGACAACAGCAAGAGAAAGAAAGGAAATCAAAGTCTTTGTGTAGCAACTAGAGGCAATGCCCTCACAGCAGAAATAGCCTTTGTCATCACATGTGAAGTCCCTGTTGGTTGTGGGTATGATCAGGAAAGACACTTCTGCAATGTCAAAAGTCTTTTTCTTACACAAAAAATGACAATCTGATACTGGAAAACTGAAGGAGACATGTACCAGCTTCACATTGGCTTCTGTAGCCTGTAGTCGCTGGACATCAGCAGTGATTGCCTCATCTTGTAGCTGCAGTGTTGAAAAACTACGTCATTAGATTTCTTCTTTGACCAGTCTGTTCAATTCTTCCATGGTGCAGCATTTTCAGTTTATAGATACAGGTCAAATCCTGCATTGTGTAGAACATGGTTTGGCAGAAGCCTTTGGAGTTCATCAAAGACTTGATGTCTATATTCAGTAGCCAAAAAGGGCTAAGTGAGAACATTACCTTAACCCGTCGTGAGAGGTCCTTGAACCCATGCACTAATTCTGGCCATAACCGCTCTCTATCATTGCTGTCCATGCCCTCGAGTTTGTTCATTGCCTCAGCCCACATTATCTGCAAGCCTCTTCTTAGAACTAAAATCAGTGAGAGAACTGCATTAAGGTTGCATAGCTAATTGGCCTAATATCAGTAGCAAGCACTTGGAGTCTGAGACACAGCAGCTCCACACTGCCAGTTTGCTTGAACACTGCTACTGCAGTACTAGGTGCATGAATTAGTCATCTATGGTGTGAGGGGAAAATGTACACCATTTTACTATCCACCGCATGCTGAAATCTGACAATATGAGCCAGAAGCTTGGCTTTGGAACTATGACCTTCAGCTGATGAATTTATTTGCACCTGACTACAGAAACCCAGCTTGGATTTTGAAAAAGTGGGAAAGAGATTCGCAGACCAATTATACTCTACAAGTTTTTCCACAGAAAGCATTCAAGCAAGTGATCTAATAGCCTATCAAATACATAAAACCAGGTACACATCAAAAGGCTAAAGATGTGGCAGAAGTGTTCTTACATCAGAGACACCCACTGGCTTGACACGTGCTGCTGGGTCTGTGACACTAAGTAGCAAATGCTGTAGCCACCATATCCACCCATGTGAGCACCTAAGCTTTTCACCATATTACAGAAAACAAATGCTTATGAAACCTCTTTGAACACAGAAAGTAGCATGAAATCTTCAGAAATGAGGGATTCCTGCAAACCACATCCACATCATCACAAATATTCCTTCACAAAACTTGGTAAATGTTTTTGAAGAAATGATAGCCCAAACCTTGAATGCATATTGAGGATTTCCAGGCTCATCCTTGTAGGCATCAACTATCGCCTGCATCCCAACAGATTGTCATGTTAGTGTCCTGAGTTGATAGCAGCAAAGCCCTTACAATCACAGTTGCACGCAAGTTTTATGTTTGCCAACAGTTTACAGTCAAATCTTCTTTTTAAATCAAACCTCCTAAACTCTGTTGAAACAAACAACTTTTTCACCAAGATGGTGGTGGTCATGAATTACTTGAATTTCTCTATCAGGAAGAGGCACAACCAATGGCGCAATTGGCGCCATTTGGGTGGTGATCTGTGCATTATTGAAAAAAGGGCTCTGCTGTTGAGGAATTCCAAATGGTTGAGACTGAAGCACAGAAGGCTGCTGTTGAAGAAAAGTGGCCTGTGAAGCCTGTGGCTGCCCAAAGATTGAAGTTTGTTGTGGTTGCCCTCCAAACAGAGAACTCTGTGCTTGTGGTTGTGTCTGGCCAAACACTGGGGTCTGAGGTGTTTGTCCAAATGTGGGCGTTTGTGGAGTTTGCCCAAACAGTGATTGTGTCTGCCCAAACAGGGAGCCCGTTGCTTGCTGACCTAAATAGCCAACATCAAATTTCAGTAAAAGAATATGATACATTATGACTTCATCTTCAAACCTTAAGCTTACCAGAGCAAAACAAGTCCTCAACAAATAGCTTGTGGCCATCCCTGCATGCTGTAGACATCAGATCTCATCCAAACTCTGAAATCAGGCAACTTAGCTCAGAAAAGGTACTGGCAGGGGTGACCTTCCCGGAATGCCATGTTCCAATCAAATAGATCCCACCTCCAAGAAGAGGAGGCAGCATCTATGGCCAGAAGGAGGAGGTCTTGGCCACACAAGCTCTGGAAAGTGTGAAATTGCTTTTACTCCTTCAGTGAACAGAGATAATATAAGTTGTAAGCTCACCTGAAGTTTGACCAAAAATAGATGACTGAGTCTGCCCAAACACTGGTGTTGATGACTGTCCCGCTGATTGTTGAGTCTGCCCAAATGCTGGAGTTTGACTAAAGGTATTCTGCAGAGAGCTGCCGAATAAGCTGCTTGTTGGTTGCTGTTGAGGTGTCAATGAACCAAAGAGAGAAGACATTGCTTCCTGGATGAATTGCACAACTGCATTTAGAAACAAATTGAGAGACTGGAAAAAAAAATTGAAATCAACAATGCTGTTTTTAGGGTTTGGAGATACAACAGTGGTATAACAAGAAGCAAGAAGCAACCCAACAGAACAAACAACTACGAAGATTGAATTTCAAAGTGCATGTCTCATGGATGTAGGCTTGGAGGGTTAAGGGTTTCATGTCATGAGTTCAGTATTTACAAGTCGAACAAAACAAGACTTTCTGTTCTTCTAATAAAAAAAATTCGGGTCTTGTCATTTCATGTAAATGACCCTACCCATGACCATTTGACAAAATGCCCAAAACACTTTCTCACACACATGAAAAGCGTTTCATGTTTCACACAACCAACCATTGTGAGGTCATGATCTTTAAGCCACAAAATTGCAATGAGAATATACCTTGATAGCCTAAACAAAAACCAGATGAGCTATTTCTACACATATACATCACAAAACAATACAAGAATCACCACAAAAGATAATAATAATAATAATAATAATAAATTTCAAAAAAAGAGAGGAAAACTATGTAATATGATGACGTCCAATATCTTATTCAGTCTTGCATACACTAGTAGAACCGAGACTGAAATTTCTCCACCGAATCAAAACTCGCCGCACAATGGCTAACAGCAGCTCAATATCTGAAATATGACCAAAACAGTAAAAAGACATACCTAGTAGCAGCAGTGTATAAGGGGGGCAGAAAAAAAGCACAGAGAATGCGATGCTCGTCAATCGTTGCTTCCTGTCATGCTTTAGTACTACCTGTGTTTTCTTGGAGGAGGAAAGAAAGCAAAAAAAAACGCCTACAGCGTATTTCACAGAAATTTTTGTTCTGAAAAAAAGCTTCAAGAAAAGAAGCCACAAAGAAGAAAAAAGAGAGGAAGAATGCAAAGAAGGTCACGAAAAGTGACCAAATGCGCTCCTTCCCATCCCGGGCCTCTCTCTCTCGCTCTCTCTCTCCCTCCACTCGTATGCAACAACAGCAACAACAAAGAGAGAGCTTTGGTCTCGTCCCGCTAAACCCTAAATTCCCAAACCCTCAGTTTCATCCAACAGGGTTTGGCAATTTTAGGGTTTAAAGACCATGACTCTCATCCAAAAAGGGGGCACGAGAAATTTATCTTTTAAAAAAAAAAAAGGCAAACATGATGAGGGTTTCATCCAATAGGTCTATTTTTATATGAGGATTGTTGATGATAATTGGCTTGTGTTGAAACTTGAAATTAGTCCATACTAATCTTTGAACTCATTGTTTCAAATTTTGAACTTGGAAAACATTTTCATTTAGTGCATTAGAATCTTCTTTTGTATTCTCCACTGAACTATTATGTGAAAAATGGAGATGTGATTTAGTGTTCTTTGATACAAAAAAGATTTTCCAAAAGACTCAGAATTGGCAAAAAAATCTTGCTTAAAGAACACAATTTCCACTGAAAAAACACATGTTTTCAAACCTTTTCTCAAATTGTTTTTGCAAAATACCAAAGAAATTGCCATTAACAAAATAGCTGTTTCCGTCAAGGTAGTACCACCAACGAATTCAATAATTTGATTAGTTATATATACAACATTTCATCCTAAAGGACTTTTGTACTAGAGAACAAACCCTAGTGGGTGTAGGCAAAACCTAGCACCATAATGAAGGTAGAATGAACGGTGCGTTCCCTTGCAGAAAGATCCATAGGTAGATAGTAGATACTAATGTAGCATAGATAGGTCAGAAACTAAATTAGGTAGCTAAGGAATGATCACTCACCCATCAACTCCCGCACGTTTTAGGAGAAAGTGGAACATTATCTTCTTCGTAATGGGTGTAATTTCTTGGACAGATGCAGCTCTATTAGGAGCTACCATAGCTCTTGTTGCTCAAAGAGATAATAAAAAAGATTTAGCTCATTCTACTATGTCTCAATTAGGCTATATGATGCTAGCTCTAGTTATACGTTCCTACAACGCGAGTCTGTTTCATTTAATCACACTCGCTTATTCCAAAGTTCTTCTATAATAAAGTGATGGATAGAATCGCCATAAAACAATTCATCAGCAGATTAATTGCTCACTTTGATTGATTTGACTCAGAAAACCATTGATTCAAATGAGTCGCGCGCTAAGCATAGCAATTTTGTTGGAATGGTTAATACCGAAAATTTTACCAATTTCCAGGAAAATAAAACTCGCAGGCAAGAAACGTTGGATCGATCTGTAACAGATAAACCTTCTGCAAATATCATTGACATTTTTACACTAGGCTTTCATATTCAGCACGTTTGTTGCAAATTGAAACGCCTATTACAAGATTAGGATATTGAAACTATCTGCAAGAATCTCATCCTTAGACCAAAAACAAGCAAGGACAGTGGATGTAGATGAACATTTAATACTATTGCATAGGTTTGGATCCTACCTCAAATTGTGTCTGTTTCTCTCTTTCTCGAGTTGATGATGAAGACACATGTCAAAGTGTCTCCCACCTCCATCAACTGTTGTTGCCTTCTCAGATTGCAAACAGAAGGCAGCATCAAATAGTCAGCAAAAAGAAAAGTCCAGCCTGAGGAAAGTTCAACAAGTGCACAAGGCAAGAGACCAATAGAAGCAAAAGAAGGAAGGAAGCCCTGAAAGAAGGAAAAATTCCAGATACCAGGATGACCACCTACACCCAGCAACTTGTGTCATCCTCTATGACTTTACTCAACCCAATGAAGGGATTTAACTAAGCGTAATGGAAGTTGATTGGAGTTCCACTTTCACTTCTCTTTCTACTGCATCCAATTCACCTAGAACAGGAGTTCCCCTGACAGTTAGAGGTGCTAGTTCATTATTTTCCTCTAATAACATTTCCTCAGAGAAAGCATCCAGTTCCTCTTCTGCAAGAGCTATTCCAGATGCTCCATCAGCTACTCCACTCCGAGATTCTTGACTTGCAATGCAGGCACATCCATTTGGATTGCATGTCAAGTTTGCTGTGGAATTGCTGTTTCCTGAAGGATTGCTTAATGCTTCATCAGCCTGACCTTGTTCCCAAACACCTCCACTGTCTGTTTCAGGAAGCCTGTGGACTCCAGCCATGGATAGAGGAGCTGCAGATCCTGGGAGGTCACAGAAACCACCACCATATGAAGACAATAATGTTATTGAGTAGAAGGAAGAGCAGCAACAAAAGACACAACCATTAAAATGAGATTGCTAAAAATCCACAACTGGAAAACATCCTCACAATATGTTGAATTTCTGCTTCACAACCAAAAAAAATTTCTTGGGCCAGAGTTAACTGAAGAGGTGGAAGCTGTGAAATTCTTTTGACATATACCCATGTGTTTACAACAAGCCTTTCACCAGAATACAGTCCAACAGAAAAGCTCACCTCCAGTAGAAATTTCGGCAGACACTTGCTGTTGTTCATTGTGCAGCTGAGACCTCTCCGCAGAAGCATGAGATTCTCTGAGTCTCACTGCTGAAGGTTGAACTGAATCTCGATAGTAAGAGCGCAATGCATCTGTAGAAGAAAGAGCAGAAATAGTGGTATGAAGAGCTTCGAGGCGGCCTATTACAGAAACGTCACTCACCAGTTTCTCCTTCAGTGATACTGGCAGTGCTGCAAATGCACTGGGCACACAAAGCAAAAAGACTACCCATCTTTAGGGGAGGATGGGAAAAGGAGCAAACTTCTGATGTACTTTTTCAGCAGCAGGTTCAAACTCCCAATCTTTTGGTACAGGAGGATCATGGTGGCATCAATCCACCATAAACCCTAAACCCCTAAACCCTAAGCATTCTGAAGCCAGAGAGAAAATCATGATGCTCAAAGGGAAATGCAGCAGCAGCAGTAAAGACTGAAGCAAAAGACTGGACATGAGAGTCAGACAAGGGACAATGTACATTTTGAAAGAAGTGGAAGAGGGGGGGGGTGGGTTAAGGACCGACCTGGTAATGCCTCGAGCAACTCCCCAATTGAAACCTGCAATTGCAGCTTCACGATATCCTTCATCAAATCCTTCCTGTACTGACGAATTCTTGCCTTCCTCTACCCCATCCCTGTAACCGAGCTTTTCTCTCTCTGTCAAGTTTCTCAACTTCATCATAAGATTTGTTTACCACTTTCAGACTGTACGATAACCTGAGATTTGAAACCAGGAAGAAGAAAAAGCCTTTAGACTTAGTAGAAATCACATTCGATCACCAGTTTGGCAGGATAAAAACTCGAGAAGGAAGAACAATTGCGACAGAAACAGAATCAAGAGTAATCGCAACAGTCACAGAATCAAGAGAAAATTGCGACAGAAACAGAATCAAGAGCAATTGCAACAGAAGCAGAATCAAGAGCTGATTGCAACAGAAACAGAATCAAGAAGAGCCGATAGCACCAGAAACAGAATCAAGAGCGATTTACAGCAAAAACAGAATCGAGATTGAGAGGAGGTCTCAGAGAGAGAGAGAGGATACAGTGTGGAATTGAGCTTGTCGAGCCTGCCATTCTCGGTCTAGCTCCGAAGTCGAGCGAGCTCCTCCTCCTCGCACTATTTCTTCCTCACTCCTCTCATCCTTGTCTGACTCCCACACATCACCATCATCTTCTGCCATTGTTCTCGCTAATCAAACCTCCACCAAAACCTGCACTTGCACGGTCATCATCATCATCATCATCATCATCGCGAGCTTTCTCTTTTCCCTCTTCCTCCCACAAATTCCAACAACATGTGAAGATCAGGACGAAGAACAACACGGGGAGAAGAAGAAGATATCTAAGAGTAGAAGAATACATGAATTGCTTGAATCTCTCTCTCTTTGGTCCTTTCCTCCAGAAGATGGATCCCCGGCCTTCGAGCTCGTGTTACTGCTAAGATCGCATATCCGTATCCCTCCACGAGCAATAGGCCGGTGACGTTTTGCTCTTTTATTTATGTGTCCATGACGATGATCGCCTCTCTAGAAAGGGGAAGAAGAAGGAACCATTACCTTAGGGTTGAAGCCTGTCGCAAGCAACAGCTGCTGCTGCTTCAACTGTTCGCCGACCAGATCCCCCCTGGCCGACATCGACTTCGGGAAGAAGGTGACTAGCGATTCCTCTTCAGCGACCTAGATTCCTCAAGTCCGCAGGTACCGATCGACTTAATATACAGAGAGAGAAGATCGAAGAAGGAGGAGAAAGAGGAGTACCTAGTGAGGATTGTAGCTGTGGATTTAGTTTCTTCGAACTTTGATTCGCGAATGTCAGCGTCCATGGCGCATAGTGATGTAAGGTGAGAGAGATAGAGACAGAAAAGAGACGGACAGGGACAGACTGCAGAAGAAGAAGAAGGAAGACGGACGAGGTGAGGAGCTTCTTCTTCTTCAAGAGGATAATAGCATGGCTCAAGAGGTTCCTCGAGAAGAATCGAAATTCGGTGGATTGCTACATCCGGCGGGTTCTGATCGTGTCGTCTTCAAAGTTCCTCAAGAGCGCAAATCCATTCTAGGTACGTGTGTTGTTCTTCTGCTTTCTTTATCTGTCCGCACTTCTTCGAGCTTTTTTTCTCTCTTCTTCTTCTTCTTCTTCTTAGATCGCAGATTGTGACGAGTGGGCATCGAAGTTTTTGAGAGAAAGTGAGAGCTTTTGCTTTGCTTTGCTTTGTTTTGTTTTGTTAGGTCTCGATTCATTGGCACGCGCAAAGAGAGCAGCAGCAGCTGATGTGGAGAAAGGAGGAGGAGGAGGAGCATGGAAGCGACCACATGTGGTGTCGGTGGCAGCAGGGGAGGACGAGTATGGAGACAAGCATGGAGGAACGGAAGTAGGAAATGAAGAAGATGAAGATGACGACAGGAGCGATACAAGACCTGCTTATGGAGCACGCAAGTACAGAGCTCCTCGACCAGATGACACTCCTTCACACCACGGTTTCTCTTCTTCTCCTATCCTTCTTATGACTCTATGTTTTTTTGTTCTCTCTCTCTCTCTCTTTCGAGAGTCCTTGGAAGAAGAAGAAGAAGAAGAAGACTCTTTGTGGACTAAGTGCTAGGAATCCATCCATCCTCAGCTGGCTGATTCTTGGGGATTTGCACAACAGGTGGTGTGAATGCAGAAGTAGTTGGAGCAATTGTTGAGCGCACACGACAACGGCGGATCACTGGAGTGAGTTTTGTGTGTGTGTGTTTTTCAGTTTCTTTGTCATCCTTGTATCATTATCTTTGTCTGTCCTGCAGATGCCATGCAGTGCACAACAAAGCAGCTTCAAAGTTTTTTTTTTGTGTAGAGAAAAAGCTTCAGGTAGGTGTGTGGCTTATAAGATACAGCCAGTTAGTTCATCACGAAGCTTCCATGCATTTCTGAAGAAGAAGTTTTGTTTTGGTGTGTCAGGAGAAGGCTGTTTACAGTAGCAGCTCAAGAGAAAGGGATAGGGCACGGTTGGGTCGCAGGGAAAGTGAGCACAGTTACAGAAGAAGCTCTCATGAGTCAGATAGAGATTATCGAGAATCAAGTGGCAGCAGACATGGACGACGGCAGCATGAAGAACATGTGCAGCAGCGCACTGGAAGCTCAGACAGGGACAGGAGTGAGCGATGGTCTGATTTCAGTCCACGCCAAAGTCCCTCAGGTTCGCATATCTGTATAATCTCATCACCACCACCAGCAATTCTTTCTCTGTGCATGCATGGTCTTTGTATTCTTTCTTTTTTGGGTATGTCTGGAATTCACTGGCCACTGCTGCTTGACCTTCTCTTCTCTTCTTGTCTGTGGGACTAAATTTTAGCATTGCATGCTGCACATGTTTGCTTACTTGCTGTACTGTGTACCACATTCAGTAACTTGATTTGTGCGGAATGGAGCAGGAAGATCAGCTTGGGATAATGGACGATGGGAGTGGGATGATACTCCACGGAGAGATCAAGCAGCAACACCTGGCCGTGACCGCTCGTATCCACCTCCTTCTCCAGCTCCTTCAGGAAGATTCATTCCTCCTTCACCTGCTGAATCACGGCTGCCATCACCATGGGAGGGTAGTGACTCTCCTTACATCCCAGGTACTACTACAAGCTCTCTACTTCACTACCTCCTCATCAATAAATAAAGATTGTTTTACAGTTGTGTTTCCTCTTGATGATGATTGGCTTAGCTGTGCTGCCTTCTTTTGTGGTGTTGGGTCTTGCAGGATCATCTCCTTCTCCATGGGATATGGTGTCTCCATCACCTGCTCCCATTCGAGCTAGGGGACCCTCTTCATCTCGAGAATCTACTCCAAGAATTTCTAATAATGTGATGTCAGGACAGTCTCATCAACTGCGCTTTCGTGCTCACACTGGGCATTCCACCCAGGTACCCTTGGTAGACACCTGAAAGACAACTCACATGATCTTTGCTTTTTGCACATTTGTGAGGGTGTGAAATCATGTTGTGCTTGAGAAGCAGATCTGGGAAGGGTTGTGAAGTAAAGCTAGATGTGAAATTTTTTGGGTCTTGATTCATCTTCATGTTTCTGAGTGCTTATATGTGTCTAATTTTCAGGATGATGACTCTGATACACACAGAGGAGATGGAGATGTTGAAGGGAGGAGTTGGGCTATGGATGAGAGGTTGCGATCTGAAATGGAGGAAGCTGAGCGTGATGCTGATCGTTCCTGGTATGTTCTAGTTTTTCTGATGCTAGGAAGGATGTCTGTGATGCTCATCATCCCTGATACATTCTAATTTTCATGATGTTAGGAAGGATGTATGCTACAGTAGAAAAATGCCTCTTGATTAAGATGCTCACACTGTATTGTTTCAATGCATGAGTGTTGTTCCAGGTATGGTAGAGAAGAGGGAGGAGCAACTTTTGATGCTGATATTGCAGAGCCATTTCTTGGGGATGAGACAACCTTTAAAAAGAGGGAGACTGCCATGACAAAGCGTCTTGTAAGTGAACTTTCTCTCCTTTGGTCATGTGCATATGGAGTTTTACTTTTGAATCTAAGCAGGGACCTGTTGGCTAACTGGCAATGGGAATACAAAAGTTATAGTGTTTGTCTTAGGGCCTCCCTCTGTTGGAGGAGCACCATTGTCAATGAACAAGTTCAATGTGCACTGAATCAAGTGGTGTTGGTCCACAGACACGGAGGGATGGAACACAGATGAGCTTGGCTCAGAGCAAGATGATGTCACAATTAAGTGCAGACAATGCACAGTGGGAGGACAGGCAGTTGTTGCGCTCAGGTGCAGTGCGTGGAACTGAATTGCAGACTGAATTCGACAATGAAGATGAGAATCGTGTCATCCTTCTTGTGCATGGTGTGTCACGCCTTTCCTCCTCCTTGCAGTCATGTGGATGCAAACTGTTAAACCAGCATTTAGTGTTGGCATCTGCAATGACATGCTGAGTTTGGATTTGCAAATGTTGCAATTGGTACGCTTGTGTACTGGCAGATAATGAATCTGCTAATGAATCTGGCAGATACCAAGCCCCCATTTCTGGATGGTAGAGTGGTCTACACAAAGCAGGCTGAGCCAGTAATGCCAGTCAAGGATCCCACGTCTGACATGGCCATCATTGCTCGCAAGGGCTCTGCCTTGGTGCGTGAAACACGCGAGAAGCAGAATCAAAACAAATCACGGCAGCGCTTCTGGGAACTTGCAGGGTCCAAACTTGGCAACATATTGGGTGTTGAAAAGACTTCTGAGCAGGTTGGTGCTATATGTTTGTACACATCCAGTTAGGAAGATCATGATCTTATATGAGGAGATTGTCTTAAGTGGCAGAGACATATCACTGGTGTTACTTAAACTTTCCAGAGGACCCAGTGGATTTTTACTGTCCATTTTGGAAAGAGGGTCAGCAGTGCCATTGTTCACTTCGCTGATTTCTTTTCATGTCATAGTTATGGGCACTCAGGTTGCAATTTTCTACAATTCCCTTTTTCTTAGAGAACATGACAAGCTGCAATAATTTGTTTCAAAGGGCTATCACAAGATTTGGGTAGTTGACTGGCTGAATTTGTTGCATGTGTGTTTTCATTCATTTTTGTGGTGATGATGAGGACAGGTAGACGCAGACCAATCTGATGTGGGAGATGAGGGTGAAGTGGACTTTAAAGCAAATGCCAAGTTTGCAACACACCTGAAGGACAAGGGAGATGCAGCAAGTGACTTCTCAAAGAACAAGTCACTTGCTGAGCAACGTCAATATCTTCCCATTTACTGCGTGAGGGATGAACTCTTACAGGTAAAGTTCTCCCTCTAGCTCAATGAAAGTGAATGCAGTTGTTGACAGGGATTTCTTGAAGGATTAGAACATGGCCAGGATTGGTTTTTGTTGGGACAATGATGGTAAGAGTTTGCTAAATATGATTTCATGGTTATGATTGCATCATTGATGGCAAACCCGGTGGTCAAATGATGCTCCCTGAAAATGATATTAGTTCTGTCTCTCCTGAATTACAGATTATAAGGGAGAATCAAGTTGTCGTTGTGGTTGGAGAGACTGGGTCTGGCAAGACCACACAAATGACACAGGTATATTTTCTCACTTGAATGCACCTACAAGGATCACAGGCAATGTCAAGACTCCCTCAGTCCTCTGAACTTCATACAGAACAATGTATGTGATTCATCAAATTCTGTGTTGATGATAGCAGACAGTCCCTATGTGAATGCTTCTTGTGTAAAGTTTATTTGCCCATGAAGGGTGTTGTGTTGATGTGATAAGTGTGTGTTGTCTGGGGATCTTCTGGTGGTCTTTGGATGTCCATCTTTGATTGTGCAGATGGGTTCTATTCTGGTTCCATGGATTTATATTCGAGGGAATGTTTTTGAGGAAGAGAATCAATATATTTCTGATCTGCAGCTGTTTGCTTAGGCAGTCTCCTGATGGTTTACTTGGATGGGCAGTATTTGCATGAAGATGGACACACAACCTATGGCATGATAGGCTGCACACAGCCACGACGGGTGGCAGCAATGAGTGTGGCCAAGCGTGTAAGTGAAGAAATGGAGTGTGAACTGGGAGACAAGGTGGGCTATGCAATTCGGTTTGAAGATGTCACGGGCCCTAACACCATCATCAAGGTTGTTCTCCTTCACCACCTCTGATTACTACTAGACTTGCATCTCTCTACATGCAGCTGTAGAGAATACTAATAACTTCCTCTGTAGCGGTTGAAGAGGTGTTTGTACAACAGCAGGCCATGCTGGTACACTAACCTTTTCATAAATCTGCTTTCTTTTGTATGAGTAGGAGGGCCCTTTTTGTGTCAGGTAAGATTTATCTGCTGGATTTTTGGTTATACAGAACATCGTTCCACTGATAAAATATCATGGCAGTTGCTTTCGTCTCATCTGCATCCTAAGCTGTATATGATATCTGTGTGGTAGTCCAGTTGAATGATTTCCCGTCTTACAACCTAAGCTGATGGAAAACTCAATTGCATGACACACAGTACATGACAGATGGAGTACTTTTGCGTGAGACATTGCGAGAGCCAGACCTTGACCAATACAGGTAATGTACAGACCATTATCCTTTTCTTGGTCATTAGTAGCTGTCAATGTGGAAACTGACTGATCTTCTTCCATGTTGCACTCTCATGTGCAATGAGCTGAAATGCATCAAGATGTGGAGCATCAAGTGACATCTCAAATGAAATTGTGGGTGATGTGGTGTTGGCAGTGTGGTGATTATGGATGAGGCACATGAGCGGTCCTTGAATACAGATGTACTGTTTGGGATTCTGAAGCAGGTGGTTGCACGTCGCCGTGACTTCAAGCTGATTGTCACATCAGCCACTCTCAATGCTGAAAAGTTCTCTAACTTTTTTGGAAGGTGAAGTTTCTGACCTTGGTTTCTTTGTTGCTTACCAACAAATTTGATTCTACGTGTCTTTAGGAAGTGTATTTTCTTGAGGATGTTTGACATGAGAAGTTTGGAACTTGAGTAGCTTTTTGTTGGGTTTTGCAGTGTGCCAGTGTTTAATATTCCAGGAAGGACATTTCCAGTTCAGATTTTGTACAGCAAAACGCCATGTGAGGACTATGTTGAGGCTGCAGTCAAGCAGGCTATGTCCATCCACATAACCTGTCCCCCTGGTGACATATTGATCTTTATGACTGGGCAAGATGAAATTGAATGCTGCTGTTTTGCCCTGGCTGAACGCATGGAAGCCCTGGAGACTAGTGCTCAGAAAGCACCCATCCCACTTGCAATTCTTCCAATCTACTCACAACTCCCCTCTGATCTACAGGTACTATACTATTTCCTTCAACTGGGGGATGCATGCTGGAGGTGCAGCTGCCCAGGGTTGGACACAGTGTCCAAATCTGAAACTAGTACCAAATGAGATTTGAGAACAAGGGAAAACCATCAGATTGTGACTCATGAAGGGAAGTGTTGTCAATTCTAATAAGTACTGATTTGATTTTATCTTGGGGATGCTGCATTGATGCCAGGCCAAGATCTTTCAGAAGGCAGAGGGAGGTGGCCGCAAATGCATAGTGGCAACAAACATTGCAGAGACATCACTTACAGTGGATGGAATATTATATGTCATTGACTCCGGCTATGGCAAGATAAAAGTGTACAATCCTCGAATGGGTATGGATGCACTTCAAGTTTTTCCCTGCAGTCGGGCTGCTGCTGATCAGCGGGCAGGCCGTGCAGGTCGTACTGGGCCAGGCACTTGCTACCGTTTGTTCACTGAAACGGCTTATCAAAATGAGATGCTACCAAATCCAGTCCCTGAGATCCAGCGGACAAATCTGGGCAACGTTGTTTTGTTGCTGAAATCGCTAAATATTGATAACCTGCTAGAGTTTGCATTCATGGATCCCCCTCCCCAGGAGAACATACTCAATTCAATGTACCAGTTATGGGTTCTGGGTGCACTTGATAACGTGGGGCGCCTCACCACTTTAGGACGTAAAATGGTTGAATTTCCACTGGATCCTCCCCTGGCAAAGATGTTGTTAATGGGAGCTGAGTTGAGCTGTGTCGACGAGGTCCTCACAATTGTGTCTATGCTTTCTGTGCCCTCTGTATTCTTTAGACCCAAGGACCGGGCAGAAGAAAGTGATGCAGCACGCGAGAAATTTTTTGTTCCTGAGAGTGATCATTTAACCCTTCTTAATGTGTATCAGCAGTGGAAGAGTAACCAGTACAGGGGTGATTGGTGTGGAGACCATTTTCTTCATGTCAAAGGTCTCCGCAAGGCTCGAGAAGTACGGTCACAGTTGTTAGACATTCTGAAGTCCCAGAAGATACCTCTCTCATCATCAGGGACCGATTGGGATGTGATTAGAAAAGCAATTTGTTCTTCATATTTTCACAACGCAGCACGCTTGAAGGGTGTAGGAGAGTACATGAATTGTCGCACAGGGATGCCCTGTCACCTCCATCCAAGTAGTGCTCTCTATGGATTGGGTTACACACCAGACTACATTGTCTATCATGAGCTTGTTTTAACCTCCAAGGAATACATGCAGTGTGTGACCGCAGTTGAGCCACACTGGCTAGCAGAGCTTGGGCCAATGTTTTTTAGCATCAAGGATTCTCATACCTCAAGACTTCAGCAGAGGAAGAAACAACAGGATGAGAAAACTGCTATGGAGGAAGAGATGGAGGAGGTTCGCCGAAACCAGGCAGATGCAGAGGCAGAGAAGAGGTTGAAAGAGAAGGCTTTGCGTGCCAAAGAGCGACAGGTGATTTCAACTCCAGGGTCTCACAGGGAACCAGGGACTCCACTCCGGACACCTCGCCGTTTGGGTTTGTGAAACTAATTATCCTGAAAGTCTCCAATTTTGTTGTACAAGTTCACCAGTCCACCAGACCCTATCAGGGGACTTTTTGTATGCGGGACTTGCTGTTAGCACTGGCATAAGAGGTGACTAAGCAGACATTATTTGAAGCTTTTGTGGCAACAGCATTAGGAACATCTGTGAACACCCGTCTGCAGTTCCTTGTGTATGGATCTTTCTTTCTTTAGAGGGGTCCTCAGTATGGAGCAATGACCAGGCCACTAGCTGTGCCAGCTTGTAGGAAGGAAGCCTTGAGAAGCCTTTTGATTTGATTGGTCCATACTAGCTAACCTCGGCAGCCATTGTGCATTGGGTATAAACCCAGGCTGTGGGCTTTGAGTGCAAGTGTAAGGTGCTTGAAGCCTATATGAGCAATGTAGAATTTTCCTGAGTGTAGATTTCTTGGTAAGAATGTCCAGTACCTCTATTTTCTTTGAGGTGCTCTCTATTTAGTGAAGAGCATTGCTGTTGCTGTAAAATGTAAAACCACTTAGATTACAAAACTCTTACTAAAAGCATACATTTCTTTCTCTCATGTTTTTTTCCCTGTCTGTTGTTATGTTGCTAGTTGCTAACCAGTATCATGGCTGAGTCTTCCCATTGCTTCCAGACTTGCAACAGAAACCAGTACACAAAGTTAGTGGTTACACTGGTATATACACACTGTAGGGAGCTGATGAAGTCAGCTAGCAATAGATAAGTTGCTATGTCTGGAGCTGATGAAGTCAGTGAGCAAAAGATAAGTTGCTATGTCTGGAGCTGATGAAGTCAGTGGGGAAGTTGTGATAACTAAGTCACTATCATACATGTTACTGTTGATGGTCCCTGAACACGTGAGAGACTGTCAACTTTGGTCATACTGCTCGTTTTTATTGTTTCTCCATTCTTGCTTATCCCTTATTTGTTGTTCCTTCTTCCCATTTCTGAAAGTCCTTATCCGGAAGTCCTTCTTTGACTTCAAGGAAAAGTTCTAACTGTGTTCTGGCTTTCTTAATCAGTGAGTATGGAGATTTCTCAATTCTTATGAGAGTTATTCTCTTTCTCTGATGTTGGCTGCTCTTTATGACTTTGTGATGCAGATTGTGGTTCCTTCACACCTTTTAACTATGTGTGGTGCCTTCATAAGACTATCAACAATTTTAAATATGTTACTGTAATGCTATTTGGTATACACCATTGTGTGTATATGTCATTTTCATTCGGTGATAAAAATGACATACGTGCAATGGATGTTTTCTCTGTACAAAAAAGGGCGCAACCATTTGGTTGTGGTTATTTGGGCATTTGAGTTGAAACTTGTTTCAATTTTTGATGTTGTATCTAGGTGTTAGACAATGAATGAATGGCAATTGACACACTGTGTGGGAGTCATTTGGACTTTATATACATCAATGGTGTAATTAGATGATGACTTGAAATGAAGTGTAAGGGAGTATAGGTTCCAAACATGATAAGCATGTTAAGGTATAATTATATGCAGATGGGCAAATGCATGTTATGACTTTATTTACAGTGTGTGTTGTCCAATTAGAGCTTGTCAATCTCTTTGTATTGTTGAATGTTGGGTTGGGGCTTGTTTTTTACACTCCATGTGATTTCTTGTTAGGATGTGAATGCAAAGGTTTCTCTTGGCACAAATGCCTCAAAAGCAACCTTCGTCCATAAATGTAGATTGAGAAAAACTCTTTTCCCTTTCAAAATTTTCTTCAAACTCTTCAATCTTCTTTTCTAAGTTTGCATCAATCTTAATGAAGTTTGCCAAGCTAAAGGGGGAACTGGATGATCATTGGGTGAACTTTTCTTCACAAAAATCAACTCTTTTAAGTTGTTTGATTACAAATGACACCTCCTTAAAATAAGGAAGTATTCTAGGTTTAAAAAATCTTCTCAATCTCAAATTTGTGATTCAACTATCCTTAAGATTTGGCTAGCAAAAAATTCAATAGTAGAAACACATGGTTTCATGCTTCAACACAAGTTTATAATCTTACAAGTGGATATCTTTCGCATCCATCTTTGAAAATCAAGATATTTCTATTGACAACTTCATTTATTGGTTCACTACTTTAACACTTAAATAAAGGGTGCAAATGACGATAACATTTCAAAAGAATAAGATATATAAGGATTTTTTATCATGTTCTTCAACAATGACCACACCTTGCTCACAACCAATAAATGAAGGTGTTAGACAATGGTTTTTAAAATCTAGAATCAAACATCAAGGGAAAGATATGATGAGTTTTTTTGTTTCATAGTTCTTTTTTTATTTTGGAAGCCAAAAAAGTTAAAACAACAATTAAATATTTTTCCATTAAATTAGCAAAGGAAGTTGAATTTCAATTTCTTCCCTCAATTTCAAACTCATGGATATGACAAAACATAATGTATCCTTTAACAACCAATGACTCCAAAATTGGTTTAAAACACACAAAAATACAATAGGGGAAAGATGGTCAACAATAGTATAGGAAATGCGCCATGTCAAAAGAAGTGGCATTCAACCAGATATCTTCACACATTTTGTTTGTTGTAACGTAAAACAATAGCCTCACAAAGCTATAGAGTTGAAGTCTTGGAACATGATGATTTTGTTAGCAAATATGCAAAATTATATTAATATATTAAACAATGTTGTTTCTTGCAAATAAAATTATTAAAAAATAAAATACAAGTTTTTTTCTAGTTTAAAAATGGAAATTACATTATCTTCACCAATGGTATTTAGTTTTCTGAGGTGAAGACCAAAATCAATACTTTTTCTATTTTTCATTCTTGTTTATTTTTCCCATATTTCTTGGGTTAGGTTATACACTTTTGCAAGTCCCCTTTTATAGATTTGATAAATACGTATTTCGAGTCTTAATAAAAAAAATTCATCCATTGTTGCATTTTGGCATGTTTTAGAAAATGCATGGTTGAAATCTAATGTTTCACAACTTACAACCAATTTTAATGCAATAGTCATAATGTTTAAGTTAGACCTTCAACTTTCACATAAGTAATGTTTCTCTTTTTCAAATCATATTGTTCCACTAACTAATTCATTATTTTGTTAAATATGTCATGTAGGTTTTTGTAGCCTCAAAATTTTTAATGATGATATGTTTTGGTTACCAATTAATTTCCAAAAAATATTATGAACGCCTTTTGACATTCACAAATCAAAACTTATAATTGTAGAATATCATTATTCTAATGTATATTAAAAACATTGTAATAAAAAACAAGCAAACTAAAAACTCTTTGTATATAATTCAAATACATGAACACCTTAAAACATGTAGAATAGTTCCATCCAAGATTTTATGCTCCAAGGTTTCAACATTAAATTATGAAACTC
>Ga0209611_10001784_pt1 | contig 37337 bp, 34 predicted proteins | sample S1TSphgellanicum_3_FD_187693 | JGI IMG/M metagenome (GOLD analysis project Ga0209611, IMG submission 187693) | Host-associated microbial communities from peat moss isolated from Minnesota, USA - S1T2_Fc - Sphagnum magellanicum MG (SPAdes) (version 2) | ecosystem: Host-associated > Plants > Peat...
AACAGCTTCACTCTTGGTGAGCACACACCCTTTGATGAGACTCGTGATGTAGAAGTCGAACGCCGGGACGTCGAGCAAAGTCAGCGTGCCGACCGATCCGTTGTAGGCGCCGCAAGCCGTGCTGTCCATGTAGAACACACCGCCCACCGCCTTGACCCGGTCATTGGTGAAATTCAATTGCGCCTCGCCGGAGGACTGCTGATCGTGGTACTCCGCCGGCACCTCGAAGAGGTTCTGGTCGATTTCCGCGAAGTTGATGAACTGCTGGCTCTTGCCTTGGCCATAGGCGGCGACCACTTTCAGCCCCAACTGATCGGTCAAGCTCTGAGTGTAGGTCGCCGATTCGCCGCTGCGGTGCGAGTAGTCGTTGTCGACCGGCATGTCGTCGTACATGTCGAAGCGGCTGTTCAGCTGCGGGACGAGATAGTTGTTGAGCCGCTGACCGCCCGCGGCATTGGAATTGTCCAGCGTGTCCTCGGCGATGATCTTGAGCTTCGAACTCTCGCCCCACGTGATCGTGAGATTGGCGCGCCCCGCTTGCACGTCCTTGTTCGACACGGCGACGCCGATCGGGCTCGCGGGGCTCGGTGCCGCTCCCGGCTGCGCCACCACATGCCCGTAGCCGCCGTGTTCGAGATCCGCGAGCGCGATGCCGAAATACACGTGGTCCGCAATCACCGGCAGCGAGAAGCTCACCTTCTCGTCATGCTCGCCGAAATTGCCGCCGGTCACCGAGGCGGTCAGCGTTGCAGGGCCCGCGATGTCGCGGGTCACGTACTTGATCGCGCCGGCGATCGTGTTCTTGCCATAGAGGGTGCCCTGCGGGCCGCGCAGAATTTCGAGGTCCTGCACGTCGATCACATCGAGCAGCGCCGCTTGGGCCCGGGCCAGGTAGACATCATCGATGTAAACCCCGACGCCCGGATCGAATCCCCATAGCGGGTCGTCCTGGCCCACGCCGCGGATGTAGACGTTGATGGTGCTGCTGGTCGCGCGATCGGCGGAGATCTTGAGGTTCGGCACGAAACTGTTGAGGTCATCGAGGTTGGTGACGTCCCGTTCCTGGATGGTGGCGGCGCTCAACGCCGTCACCGCGACGGGTACGTCCTGCAAGTTTTCCGCGCGGCGCCGCGCGGTGACGACTATTTCACCGAGGCCCTCCGAGGCCGTCGCATCGTCCGCCGTCGATGCAGCGACCTGGGTGGTGACTTGAGCGTGAACCGCCGGACCCCACAGCGTGATCGTCGCGAGAAGCGCCCCGGCGGTGACGCTGGCGAAAGGACTCGAACTGGTCTTGGTCATGCTGGCTCCCCGAGATCGGACGGACATCTTTGCGTGCCGTCGTTGTAATGGCCCTCAACGGGCGTTGAGGAAATATTCAACGATCGTTGAGGTATAGTCAAGTACCGTTGGCCGACTTCGCGCCGCGCCGCGTTGCAGGGCGGGTATCAACACGGGAGAATGGGGACGATGGCTGGCGCGCGCCGCAAAATGTCAAACAAGAAGGCCGGGGACAAAACCGGCAAAGACCGAATCCTCGACGCCGCGGAGCAATTGTTCGCGCGGCACGGATTCTATGGCGTATCGGTTCGCGACATCACCGACGCGGCGGGGGTCGACGTCGCGTTGGTCAACTACCATTTCGGCAGCAAACGCGAGTTGTTCACCGCGGTGTTTCAACGGCGCGCCGAACTGTTGAATCCCGAGCGGCTCGCCCGTTTGGAGGAGGTGCGGCGCGCGGCATTGCCGGGCGTGGCGACGCTCGAGGACATCGTCAATTCGTTCACCTCACCGATGCTGGAGCGTTCGGCCCGCGGCGGCCCGGGATGGAAGAGCTACTTCGCGCTGGTCGCGCAAGTGAATAATTCACCCGAATGGGGCCCGGTGCTCATGACCGAGCATTTCGATCCGCTGGTGGAAAGATTCATCGAAGTCGTGCGCGAAGCGCTGCCCGGCTGTGCGCCGCGCGATGTGTACTGGGGCTATCAGTTTCTGACCGGGGCGTTGACTCTGACCTTCGCCGAGACCGGACGCATCGATAAATTGTCCGGGGGTCTGTGCAAATCATCCGACCTCGACAGCGTCCACGAACGGCTTGCGCCGTACGTCGCGGCAGGCTTTCGAGCGTTGTGCAAAGGCACGGCGACCACGGCTCGGGGGGCCAAAACGGCGCCGGTCGGAGCTAGTCCTCAGCGGGCCGGCGCGGCGGGCAGAACCAAACCTTCGCCGTTGGCCAAAACCAAGGCTCGGTGAAACAAGGCTCGCTTAAACCCAAGGGTGCATTTCGCCGATGCGGATGGAGTGGGGCGCAGATGTTGAAAGTGGACGATAATTTGCCCAAGAGTGGGCCGAGGTCTTCGATTTGATCGGCTTGTTGCAGCGCGTCACCACCGCGCACGTCACCATCGATGGCAGTCGCGTGGCCTCCATTGGTCCGGGCCTTCTGGTACTCGTCGGCGTTCGCCCGTCGGATGACGAACAATCCGCTCTCCGGTTGCTCGAGCGCGTGCTCGGCTACCGGGTGTTCGCGGATGAAGCCGGTAAAATGAATTTGAGCCTGACGCAAATCCAAGGGGATCTGCTGCTCGTTCCCCAATTTACCTTGGCGGCCGACACCCACAAGGGTTTGAGGCCCAGCTTCAACTCGGCGGCGGCCCCCGAACTGGGCCGGCGGCTATTTGACACTGTCGTGGAGGCGGCGCGGGTTCGGCACCATCGAGTCGAAACCGGTGTTTTCGGGGCCGATATGCAGGTGTCTCTGACCAACGACGGGCCCGTGACGGTCTGGTTGGAGAGTTGATCAATAATAGATCAAATGCGACTGAACACGCAGCGAGGTGTCACGGTCAAATGTCATAATGAGTTTGGCGTATCATTGGCGCCCAGTGTGGGTTAATCAGGAATCGGAGAAGCGATATGTTCGATTCGAAAATGCTGCTGGTCATTCTGGCCATAGCCTTGGTGATTTTCGGCACCAAGCGTTTGCGCACCATCGGAACGGACCTGGGCGCAGCGGTCAAAGGTTTCAAGAACGCCATGAACGAGGGCGAGTCCGAAGAGAAAGTGAAGCAGCTCAAGCAGCAGGACGCGGATTTCGACGCGAGCGCCGCAAGCGCGCCGCCGCGCGAGGCTGAAGCCAAGGTACCGCCCAAGACCAACGTCTGATGCCGCATGCTTGATGTTGGATTCTCGGAGATACTGCTCACTTCGGCCATAGCACTCATCGTGTTGGGTCCGGAGCGTCTGCCCAAAGTTGCCCGTCAAGTCGGCAATTGGATGGGCCGAGCGCGCGCCATGGCGCGCCAATTGAGCGAGCAGCTGGAGCGTGAGGTCAACGCCGAAGAGCTGCTGAAGCTCCAAAACAAGCCGGTCAACGAATCTCCCAAGGCCGGCACCCCCGCCGCCATCGATACGACGCCGACGCCCGCGACTGCGCCCGCCGTCGGCGTCACGCCGGCCGGCAACCACTCGCCAATCAGTGCAAACTCACCGGCCGTCGCACCCGGCACCACGGCGCCCGCCAATGCTGCGCCGCCGCCGCCGTCCCCGATCACCCCGGACCCGGTTTATGGGCTCGCGGCCTCGGCCACCACGGCCGCCGCCATGCACGCGCCAGATCCGCCGGTAGTAGACAACAAACCGCCCAATGAGTGAGGCCGGCGAACCGGGGGAGTTGGCTGAAGGCACGCTGATCTCCCACTTGCTGGAACTGCGCGACCGGCTGCTGAAAGCCGTGTTGGCGGTTGGCATCTGCTTCATTCCGTGCGCGATTTACATGAACCAGCTGTTCACGTTCGTCGCCGATCCGCTGATCCACAAATTACCGGCGGGCGCGACGCTGATCGCCACCAGCGTGGTGGCCCCGTTCACCGTGCCCTTCAAGCTCGCGCTGCTGCTCGCCTTTGGCATCGCCATTCCGTTCGTGCTGTATCAGGCCTGGGCGTTCGTCGCGCCGGGGCTGTATCGGCACGAGAAAAAGCTGGCCGTGCCTCTGCTCGTGTCGAGCGTGCTGCTGTTTTACCTGGGCGCCGCGTTCGCCTATTACGTGGTGTTCCCCGTGATGCTGAGTTTCTTCGTCGCGACCACGCCGCACGGTGTGCAGATGATGACCGACATGGGCAGCTACCTCGATTTCGTGATGATCCTGCTGCTCGCGTTCGGTTTGGCGTTCGAGGTGCCGGTGGCTACGGTACTATTGGTGTGGACCGGCTTCGTGAGGATCACGACGCTCAAGAAGAATCGCGGTTTCGTGTTGCTCGGGATATTCATCTTTGCCGCCTTCGTGACGCCGCCCGATGCCGTGTCGCAGAGCGCCATGGCGGTGCCGATGTATTTCCTCTATGAAATAGGGATCATCATGGCGGGACTATTGCTCAAGGATAAAATCGCGGCGCGCGCCAAGGAAGAGGCTGAACAAGCCGAACGCGAAGCCGGAGTCTGATTTGGCCGCAACTTTCCTCGGGCAACCGCGCGGCCTCGCGACGCTCTTCTTTACCGAGATGTGGGAACGATTCACCTACTACGGCATGCGCGCCCTGTTGGTGTTGTTCCTGGTCGCCTCGATCGGCAGCGGCGGCTTCGGCATGGACGACAAGACCGCCACGGCGATCTATGGGCTGTACACGGCATCGGCGTACCTCGCGGCTCTGCCGGGCGGCTGGATTGCGGATCGACTGATCGGCGCGCAACGCGCCGTGCTCGCCGGCGGAATCGCCATCACCGCGGGCAATACCATGCTCGCGATGTCGACGACTCCGCGCGGTTTCTATCTGGGGCTGGTCATCATCGTCATCGGCGTCGGATTGCTCAAACCCAATGCGAGCGCCATCGTGGCGGACTTGTATCCGGAGGGCGGAGCGCGGCTCGACGCCGGGTTCACGATTTTCTACATCGGCATCAACGTCGGCGCATTCCTCGGGCCATTGGTGACGGGCGAAGCCCAGGTTTACTTCGGGCCGCGGGCCGGATTCGCGGCGGCCGCCGTGTTCATGGCCATGGGAGCTTTGCAGTTTTATCTCACGCGCCGGCATCTCGGCAACTCCGGCGCATACGTGGCGTCCGGCGGCCGCGGCAGGGAATGGCTTTATTTATTTGCTGGAGCGGCCGTGTTGACCTTGACCGCGGCGGCCGCGAGCTTCGGATGGATTTCCGTGAATGCGGTGGGTCTCGCGCAAATCACGGCGTACGTGATCCTCGCCGTGGCCCTGCTCTATTTCATCTACTACTTCACCGCGGCGCGCCTCGATAGAGAAGAGAAGCGGCACGGCGTCGTGCTCGTGGTGTTGTTCCTCGGCAGCGTGCTGTTCTGGTCCGGCTACGAGCAAGCGGGGTCGAGCTTGAATTTATTCGCGGAGCGCTACACGGATCGCGTGCTCGGCGGGTTCCACTTCGTGATACCGGCCGAATGGTTCCAATCGCTGAATTCGTTTTTTATTTTCATTTTCGCGCCGTTCTTCGCGTGGCTGTGGGTCGCGCTGGGCCGGCGCAACTTGAACCCCTCGGTGCCGGCGAAGTTCGCGCTGGGTGTGATCCTGATGGGCTCAGGGTTTCTGGTCATGGCGGCGGCGGCAACGATCGTCGCGGCCGGGTCGAAAGTGCTGCCGTACTGGCTGATCATGACGTACCTGCTGCACACCTTCGGCGAAGTTTGTTTGAGTCCGGTGGGCTTGAGCTACTTCACCAAACTGACTCCCAAGCGCTTCGCGGGCCAGATGATGGGAATGTTTTTCCTGTCGCTGTCCTTGGGCAATCTGGTCGCGGGATTGATCGCCGGCGAATTCGACGCCAACAACGTGGCGGCGATGCCGGGGCAGTACATGCACATCGTCTATTTCGCGGTCGGCCTCGGCGCCGTTTTGCTGGTGCTCAGCCGTCCGGTCAAAAAGCTGATGGGCAACATACAGTGAACCCCGGCGCGGCGCCGCAGGCCTTGGGTGCCTCGGGTAAATTGCGCGATCGACGTTATGCCGCGAAGTTGATTCTCGCCTTGGGCACCGTGTATTTGGTGTGGGGCTCGAGCTTCATGTTCACCAAGGTCGCGGTCACCAATCTGCCTCCCGCGCTATTCTCCGGAATTCGATTCGTCGGCGCGGGATTGCTGCTCGCGCTCATCGCCCGCCTCTGGAGCGGCGATCGCTGGCCCGCCCGCCTGCTCGAGTGGCGGCACGTCACCGTCACGGGCTTTTTCATGGTGTTTGCCAGCAACGGGCTCAATACCTGGGCGCTGCGTTATATTCCCAGCAATCTATCGGCGCTGCTCAACGGCACCAGCGCGTTTTGGATCGCGGGCTTGGGCGTCTTCGGGCCCCGCGGCCATCCCCTCACCCGCTGGGCGATGATCGGTCTCGGCATTGGATTTGTGGGTGCGGTGCTGATGCTGATACCTCGCGCTCCCTTGAGCACGGCGGGTTTGTTGGCGCAGTTCGGCGTGCTCGCCGCCTGCTTGTGCTGGTCGTTGGGCACGCTGTATTACCGCAGCATCGACAGCGGCTTGAGCTCGCTCATGTTCATGGCGCTGCAGATGTTCATGGGCGGTCTCATGCTGCTCGGCCTCGGCATCGTGCGCGGCGATACGGCGCACTTTGCGCCGGATGCCTCCGGCCTGATCGCGCTCATCTACCTCACGTTTTTCAGTTCCTGCCTGGCGTACACGGCGTATGGCTGGTTGACGGTGAACAGCACGCCCGCGCTCATCGGAACTTACAGCTACGTGAATCCGGCGATCGCCGCGTTCCTAGGCTGGTGGTTTTTGCACGAGCATTTGTTCGCCCTACAGCTCGTCGGCATGGCGGTTATTATCCTGGGTGTTTGCCTGTTGACGCTGCCCGGCGGCAGCCTAACCGATCCGAAGACGCTCGCCGAGCCGAAGACGCAGTGAGCGCGGCGCTAGTGTCGATTGTTCAGGGTCGATTGATCAGGGCCGCTCGTTCAGCGGCGCTTGACGATCACTTCCACTTTGCCCTTGCCGCCCACGAACCAGGAACCGACGAAGCTCACCAGGCTCACCAGCACCGCGGTCCAAAAGGCTGCCCAAAAGCTCGCCACATGCATGCCCGGCAGGATCCCTGCGACCAACGCCACCATCCCTGCGTTGATCACCAGCAAGAACAGGCCGAGAGTGAGGATGGTCATGGGCAGTGTGAGCAGAATGGCGATGGGCCGCACGATGGAATTCACGATGCCGAGCAACAGGCCGGCAAGAATCAGGGTGGATGCGGTATCGATGTAAACTCCGTTGACCCAAGCGGTCGCCAGCCACAGCCCGAGCGCCACCAACGATGCGCGAATGAGAAACCCCAGCATCGCGGCTCCTTCAGTAATCGAGTCCGGGCAGCGGCGGATCCTTGGGCGGTTCCACTTTCGGCTTCTTGGGAACCGGCGGACTCTCGAGCGTCACCTTGATCCGCGAGAGCAGCCGCTCCCAGCCCATGCGAATGCGCACGTAACTCTTGTCCCAGGCGGCGGCCTCCGGAACTCCCGATCCCAGCAATCGCAGCGAGGTGGTGCCCTCGCCCTTGCGCACGTCGAGTATGAAGTCGTCCACGATGGCGCTGTCGCTCGGCGGCCAATCACGGGTATTCAGATAGATGAGACGCAGGCGCCGGTTCACATCGAAGATATCGATGTGCGCCTCCCGGCCACCCTCGTTGCGCTTGCCGATGCGATAGCAGCCGCCTTCGCGCGGATCGATCTCCGCTTCCTGACCGGACCAGACACGAATCAAGCGCGGATCGGTCAAGGCGCGCCAGACACGCGCGACCGGCACGTCTACTTCCACCAAATGGGCGTAGCCGCGAGTTCCCTTGCGGGCGGATTGTCGGGGTGAATTCATAGGTCGACAGTGTGCCGCAAAGACGCATCGGAAGGGATGTTAGTATTGGGCGACACCGGAGGAAGATGCATGCCATATGTGGACATTGTGACTGCGCTCGCAGTTCTGCAATTCGTTGTGTTTGCGATGAAAGTCGGCCGTGCCCGGGGACGATATGGAATCAAGGCGCCGGCGATCACCGGAAACGAGATTTTCGAGAGGCATTTTCGCGTCCAGCAGAATACCCTGGAATGGTTGATCGTCTTTATACCCGGGATCTATATGTTTGGCCGCTACTTGAGTCCCTTCGTGGCGGCGGGACTCGGCTTACTTTACTTGATCGGCCGGGAAATCTACGCCGTCGGCTACGTGAAGGACCCGGCGAAGCGCAGCGCCGGGTTCCTCTTGAGCTTCGGGCCGACCATCATCCTGATCGTCGGCGGATTGATCGGAGCCGGCCGGGCGGCAATCTTTTACCGGTAACCAGGAGTTTTGATGGGTGACAATGCGGGGTGGTTGCGGGGGGCTCGCGAGCAGTGGCGGTGGCGGGGAGGCGGGCGACCGCCGTTTGCGGCTGCTCCGGGGCCGGGGCAGGAATCGGTATGGGACTATCCTCGGCCGCCGCGGATCGAGGCGGACTCGCGTGAGATCGTCGTTCGGTGGGGTGAAATAGAAGTCGCGCGTACGCGCGGCGCGGTACGGGTGCTCGAGACGGCGCATCCGCCGTCGTTTTATTTGCCGTGGCAGGACGTTGCCGAGGATTTGTTCGAGGCGGCGAAGGGCTCGTCGTTTTGCGAGTGGAAGGGGCCGGCGAGCTACTGGTCGCTCGTGGACGGTGAGCGGCGCCTGCAGTCGGTGGCATGGAGTTATCCCAAGCCCCTGGCCGGCGCGGAGGCGATTGCGGATTGTGTGGCGCTGTATCCGAGGGCACTCGAGTGCCGGGTCGATGGCGCGCTGGTGACGCCGCAGCCGGGCGGGTTTTACGGCGGCTGGATTACGCCGGAGTTGGTGGGTCCGTTCAAAGGCGAGCCCGGCACCGAGGGGTGGTGAGAGCGCCCTCCTCGATCATTGGGTCACGTCGATCATATTGTCGTCCGCGATCCGATCGATCAGCTTGTTGTAGGGGTCGATGCCGGCGCGGGTCGGCTTCTCATCGACGACCACCGTGTAGGTTTGCCGTTCCTGGGTCATTTTCTTCTTCTCGAGGTATAGCGGCTTTTCCTCGTCCTTCGCGCCCGTAAACACACCGATCTCGATGTAGTCGGCGAGCGGCATCGGGGTCTCGTTGCCGCCGGCGTCGACTTGCGATTTGCGCGCCTGGACCTCGAGCGTGACTTCGTACTTGCCCGCGGGCGTGCGCCGAGACGTCGCGGTCAACGCCTTGTCGTCATACAGCACGATGCGATTGAACCCGTCGTCGATGAGGTACTGGAATTCGGCCGGCGTTTGCGCACGCAAGGCTTCGATCAACTGCCGCGTATCCGGATACGCTTGCTCCACCGAGTGGCCCACATTCGCGTACCGGTACTGCATCAGAAAATTGTGCAGGGCGAGATTGACCTTGTCTTCGCCGATGTAATCCGCGAGCGTGTACATGATTTGACCGCCCTTGTCGTACCACACGTAGGGTTCACGCTCGACCAGTGCCAATGGCCGCTCGTGGCGTACTTCGTTGGAGCGGCCGCGCAGGTAGCGGTCCAAGAAGTGCCGCAGCACGCGGTGCATGTAGTCCTTGCCGTATTTCTGCTGCATGACCATGTACGCCGAGTACTGGGCAAGCGTCTCCGCCATCATGTTCGAGCCTTGCACACGGGCACCGATCAGCTGGTGTCCCCACCACTGATGGCCGAGTTCGTGGGCCGTGACGAAGTAGGTCAAATCGACATCGGTCGGTTTCGCGAGGCGGATGATGAACCCGATCGCCTCGGAGAACGGCACGGTATTGGGAAACGATTGCGCGAAGGTCCGATAGCGCGGGTATTCCATGATCCGGTATTGCGTAAACTGATAGGGACTGAAATTCGCCTCGTAGTACTTGAGGCCCGCGCGCGAACTCGCGAGCATGTCGTCGACATCGTAGGCGTGGGCGGGATCGTAATAGACCTCGAGGGCGATCGGTCCATTCACGCCCGGGTAGACCTCGTGCCGCACCGTATAGCGTCCCGACAAGAACGCGTAGAAATCCAGGATATCGGTCGATCCCATGCTGTATTCGTAGTAGTGCCTGCCGTCCTTGCGCCATTCGCGCTGCAGATATCCCGGCGCGATGGCGATCTGATCGGCGCTGGTGCTCACCACCGCATGGAAGGTGATCCAATCCGAGGCCGCGGTGAACAGGTTTATGCGGGAATACACGGCGTCGCCTCGCGGCGGCATGTCGTCCAAAGGTCCAAGCTTTTCTTCGCGCCGGCGGCGCGGATCATCGAGCTCCGCGCTCCGGTCGTAGCCGATCTGCGGAAAAAAATCGGCGTCGAAGAAGGTGCCGTTATAGGCGAGTTGGGCGAGTTCGTTGCCGTCGCGAAAGCCGTGCGACTCGTGCCCCACGTCGAAGGTCATCGTCAAGACTTCGCCCGGTGCGAGCGGCGTGTCGAGCGCATAGATCGTGTAGGCGTCGCGCGGCGCCCTGCTCACGATATGAAACGGCCGGTCGAAGCTCACGTGGCTCACCGCTTGCTGTGTATCGGTGATGTGAATCTGCGGGATGGGCGCCGCTGTTTTGTTTTGCAGGGTGTAGCGGCCCTTGCCGCTGAAGGAGCGGTGCGCCGGGTCGATATCGACGGTGGCGTCGACCGCCGTGATTTTCGGCTGGGGCAGCAAATCGTACCGCTTGAATTGGCGTTCGTAGTCGGCGGCGATACGGCGCCGATCCTTCGAGTTCAGATACTCGTTGAGTACGTGCGCGTTGTAGTAAAACCAGCCACCGGCGCCGATGGCGACGGCGGCGAATGCCGCGGCGATCAAGCCGAGCGCCGGCGCCTTCGTAAGGCCCAGGCGTGCGCGGCCGCGCAGCCCGTCCTCGGCGCCGCGCCGCGCGAGCGCGATCGAGACGACGCCGAGCAGCGCGAAGATCGCGAACCAGTAGATGATCGCACAGGCGATCGGGGCGACGTAATGCCCGTAGCGGTTCATATCCGAATACAGGTAGGTGGGCAGCGCCCCCGGCAGGTAGAGCGTATTCTCCCAGCCGAAATTGAACAGCACGGATTGCAGCACGATGGTGCCGATCACGATGCCGTGACCGACGAACTTGTTCGAGACGAGCGTCTGTACGAACATGGCAAACATCGTCAAGGCGAGGATTTGCGGATAGACGATGAAATACAGTTCCTGGATGTACTCGTAGATCTCGTAGTGATAGTAGCCGGCGAGCGTCTGCATCCCGATGCCGACCAGCATGGTGACGCCCAGCAGGACGAATTCCACGAAGGCGATCGCGGTGAATTTGGACAGCCAGTCCGTCGCCTCATGCATAGGCAGCGCATCGTGGATGCCGTCGAAGCGGGTGTCGCGCTCACGCCATATCAGTTCCGCGGCGTAGAGCCCCGCGACGATATAAAAGAACAACGTCGCGCCGCCCTCCACCGCCTGCACCATCAGGTAGGTCACCGGCCAGACGTTCTCGCCGCCGACCCGGCCGGCGAAGTAGCCGTTGTTGATCGCGAACACGATCAGTAATCCGACGATGGCCCAGAACGGGATTTCGCGCGTGATCGTGCGGATGCGCAGGCGCGTCAGACTCCCGTACTGAGCCAGGGTCGTGGCGGCGCCGAACACCTGGTGCACGGACGGCAAACGGCTGCTCACCAATGAACGAACCCGCGATCTCGAAGCCTCTTCCTGGTCGCGTGCCTTGGCGGCGCGCTTGCCGGAGGAGCGCACCGTCAGTGCCTCGACCGACATGGGGAACAGCACCCAGACGCCCACGAGGGCGGCGACGCCTACGCCTAAGCACAGGATCCGGTTGTAGAGAAACACACCGGGGGAGTAGCCGGAGAAGTCGAGCGGCAACAGCAGCGTGTTCTTCTCGAGCACGCTCCAATAGCGTGTGACCGCATTCAAGGCCATCACGCCGATCGGATCGAGGATTCCGCTCCAGAAATGCTCGAGCGAGCGCGTGCCGAAGAATACGGTGATGCCGATCAGGTACACCATGAACAACGCGACGCCCTGCAAATAGACGATGAAAATCCGGCGCGTCAGCGCCGCCACCGCGAAGAACAGGCTGCCGAGAAAGAAGATCTGCCCGACGATGATCGTGAGGAAGGGTTGCAGGTACCACCACAGATGATTCGGGCCAATCCGGGCCTGATCCGCCCAAGGCGCGTGCGTGCCCAGCCAGGTCCCGACCAGCCCGCCGGAAAAGACGAACACCGTCGTTACGAAAGAACCGGCCCAGCGGCCGCCGAGATAGGCGAATTTGGAGATCGGCTTGGTGAACAGGATCTGATAGGTGTCGCGCTGAAAGTCACGCAGGATGGCGGTGCCGAAGATCGCCGCGATCACGATGACGCCGAACAGACAGCAATAAATGTCGTTGACCGTATTGGCATAGGGGCCGTTCAGGAGCACTTTTCCGTTGCTGCTGCCGATCGGACCGAAACTCTCGGAGGCGACGCAAAAGAACGCAAACGCCAGCCACATGAGAAAATAGACGTAGGTCGAGAGGCTCTTGATGCGAAACTTGAGCTCGAAGCGGAAAAACTCCACAAACATGGACATGACGATTCCCTGCTCGACCGTTCAGTGCTGGGTTTGACGCTTGAGACTCAAGAAGTAAACGTCCTCGAGTCCCGAAGGCACCGCTCGAAAGCCGGGTCCGGGCGAATCGGGCGCAAACACGCGAATCTCATGTCGGCCGCCGATCAAATGCGTGCTCACGATGGTCACGGAAGATTCCAGCGCGCGCAGCTCATCGTCGCTCTCGACGATCCGGGACCAGATCTGTCCATCCAAGGCGCGCAGGGAGTCCTCCGGCGCCCCTTCGAACAAGACCTGCCCGGCGGCAATGATGGCCATGCGCGGGCACAGTTCCCGGACGTCTTCGACGATATGCGTGGACAGAATCACGGTCACGTCACGCCCGATCGATGACAAGAGATTCAAGAATCGATTACGCTCGGCCGGATCGAGGCCCGCCGTGGGTTCATCGACGATGATCAGGCGCGGATTGGCGAGCAAGGCCTGGGCGATGCCAAAGCGCTGCTTCATGCCGCCGGAATAGGTCGACAGCGCCTTTTTGCGCACGTCCCAGAGGTTGGTTTGGTTGAGCAGCGCCTCGACGATTTCTTTGCGCTCCGCCGCCGCGGTCAGCCCCTTGAGGACCGCCAGATGATGCAGCATGTCGAGGGCCGACAGCTTCGGGTAAACGCCGAATTCTTGCGGCAAATATCCCAACACCTTGCGCACTTCGTTCTTTTGCGTGAGCACGTTGATGCCGTCCAGGTCGATGCTGCCGGAGTCGGGGTCCTGCAGCGTCGCGATCGTGCGCATCAAGGAACTCTTGCCGGCGCCGTTCGGGCCCAGCAGGCCGAACATGTTGTTGCCGACAGTCAGTGACAGATTCCGCAAGGCGCGTACGCCGTTTGGATAGGTCTTCGAGAGTCCCGAAATCTTCAAGGTCATTGGCACGCTCCTGCGGCTTCATCTAACTAATGCCGCAAAAGGTAGCACACGCGCGTTTAACGAAACGAACCGGCCACCGACGAGTTGGTCCCGCAAATCGTCGAGATGGTCCCGGCCCGTCCAGCTGACGGGTCGGGAAACCGCCGAGGCGAAAGCTAGAGGGCTTTCTTAGGTTCTGGTGCGGGTGCGGGTCCGGGTGCGGGTGCGGGTCCGGGTGCGGGCGCAGTCGCCGGCGCCGGCGCAGCGTCTGCTTCCAGCAAGTAGGCATCGAGCACTTTGCGTGCGATCGGGGCCGCGGCCGCGGCGCCGAAGCCGCCGTTCTCGACCAGCACTGAAACCGCTATCTTCGGATCGTCAACCGGCGCATAGGCGATGAACCACGCGTGGTCGCGATTGCGCTCGGCGACTTCGTTGGCGTGATACTTTTCGTTCTGCTTGATGGCGATGACCTGCGCGGTACCGGTCTTGCCGGCGATCTTGTACTTGGAGCCCACGCCCACGGCGTAGGCGGTTCCTCCGGGACCGTACACGGCGCCGAGCATTCCGTCGGTCACCACGCTCCACTGTTCCGGGGTGCCGATTCCCACCGGCTTGATCATGATGGGCTGGCGCGGCGTTACCACGTTGGAACCGGCCGGGCGGACCGCCACCACCAGTCGCGGCGTCGCCACGATTTGACCGTGCTCCGCGAGCTCGGCGGCGATATGCGCCTGTTGCAGCGGCGTGACCGTGATCGGACCTTGGCCGATGCCCATGCTGATGGTCTCTCCCGGAAACCAAACCTGGTCGGCGGCGCGCTTGAAGGCGTGCTTCTTCCACTCCGGCGACGCGTAAAGTCCGGGCTTCTCGCCGGGGATGTCGATACCGGTCAGCACGCCGTAGCCGAAGGCCGTCATGAACGGCGCCATTTTGTCGATGCGCAGCCGGTCGGCCACCCTGAAAAAATACACGTCGCAGGATTTGGCGATGGCGGTCCGCATGTCGAGAAACCCATGCTTCTTGTCGTCGCGATATTCGTGGCTGCTGCCGGGCATGGTGAATACTCCGGGGCAGAACTCCTGCTGGGTGGGCGACATGACGCCGTACACCTGGGCCGCCAGGGCATACAGCGGTTTGACCGTCGAGCCGGGAGGGTAGGCGCCGCGCAGCGCGCGATTCAGCAGCGGCACGTCGATGTTGTTGGCCAAGGCGTTGTACTGCGCGACCGTCAAGCCTTTGACGAAGTCATTCGGATCAAAGGCCGGGGTGCTCGCCAGGGCGATGACATCACCGGTTTTCGGATCGAGCGCCACCACGGCGCCGCGCTTCCCCGCCAAGGCTTCCTCGGCCACTCTTTGCACACGCACGTCCATGCCGAGCACGAGATCCTCGCCGGCCACCGGCGGACGCGTGCTCAATTGCGGCGCGTACTCCCCCTGGCGCTCCACCGGCCGGCCCGCGGCATTGACCAGCAGCTCGCGGAAGCCCGGTTTGCCGTGCAGCTCGGACTCATAGGCGGCTTCCACTCCCAACTTGCCGATGAGGCTGGTGCCGGCATATTCCGCGCTGTCGATCCTCTTGAGATCCTCTTCGTTGATCGCGCTCACATAGCCGATCGCGTGCACGCCCATCTCCTTGAGCGGATAGTGGCGCGCCAGGCGCGAGCGGATGTCGACGCCGGAAAACTGATAGCGATGAATGGCGAAGCGCGCCATTTCCTCTTCGTTCGCCTGGATCTTCACCGGGACGCTTTCGTAGACCTTGTGCGCCAGGATCGTGCGGCGGATGGCGCCAACCTCCTCGGCCCGCAGCACCCCGATGCCGACGAGCTGCGCCAGCGTGGCGTCGAGCGCCTTGGCGTCCCCGACCTGTTCGCGCACCAATTCGATGTTATAAGCCGGCTGGTTGTCCGCGAGCACCACGCCGTTGCGGTCGAGGATCAGACCCCGGCTCGGCGGCACGGGCTCGTTGCGGACACTGTTGCCCTGCGACAGTCCCGAGTAATAATCGTGCCGCAACACCTGCAGATAGAAAAGTCGCCCGGCCACGGTGAAGAGCAGCACGCCGGCGATGACCCCGGCGACGATGCTGCGGATCGCAAACAGCCGGTTCTCGGCAAAATAGTTTTTGATCCGCGATTGGCGTCCGTTCACCATGGCGGCGCTCGCGCAATGCAATTGGCGCGACGCAATTGGGCGGTCATGTGCTCGGTCCGGTACTGCAGCGTCAGGGTTTCATCGGCGGGAATGGTCAGCCGAAAAATCGGCCGGCCGTCCTTGATGCCCTGCGGATGGTCGGCGCCGACCACGCGGCCGCCCGCGGGCAATTGCAATCGCAACTCGAACTCGATGGAAACCGCCCGCGCGTTGGTGATGTTGACGTGCGTGACATCGTCAAGGCGGGTCGATTCGACCCGAACGTCCGGACTCTCGCCCATATTGATTTCCAGTTCCTCGGCGACGGCGAGATCGCGGATGCCGGATTCGTGTTCCAGCAATGTCTCGCCTCGATGTATGGCAAACACCGCGATGTGGCCCGACGGCAGCGGCAGGCCGAGATGATTCGCCGAATTGTTCAGTGTCCGCAGCAGCCGCCGCGCCGGCCTCGAGTAGCCATCGCCGCCGGCGGGCATATCCGCATCATACACCGTGGTCACGGGAATACCCTCCCGGTCGAGCAGCCTGACCTGCTTCGATTGGCGGCTGGCCACGGTGGTACGCTCCGGCACGCGGTACAGCTTGAGGTCGCCAAGTTGTTCCTGTTCCACTTTTTTGGCCAGCGCGCGGAGCGCCATCGGCGCCGGCGCGACCAGTCGAGCCGCCCCTACTATCATTGTTTCAAGCGCCGCTCCCGCGTCGGCCTCCGGAAAGGCCCGTTGCCGTTGCAGGTAGCTCGGCGGATCGCTGGTGGAGCCCCGCGGCCAGCATTGCGCCAGAATCGGACCGCCGACATCGATGGGCTCGACCTCGCCGCTCTCGCGGTTGACCCGGCCCGCGACCACCTGGGTGCGAGCTTGCGCAAAGCCCGCGCCGTTGCCGTTCGCCAGAGTGACCCATGCGCCCAAGTCCATGGTCTTGCCGTCGGCCGACACGGTGGCGCTGTAATCCGCGGCCCAGTCGAAGCCGCGCGCGAGATACGACAGCGTCACAGTTTCGGTCATCGGCTGCGAACTCTGCACCAACGCCGACAGGGTCGGTGTCGCCGCGAGATCGGTGGCGGCGGAGAAGCTCAAGCTCTCGGGCAGGCCGGAACAGCGCAACGCCTCGACGCCCGCGGCGGTTTCGAACATCACTCCGCCCTCGGCGTCCGAGACGATCGTGCCGATGACGCGCGAGGACTTGCCGGTCCTCTGGTCGGTTCGCAGCAGCGTCACCGGTTTGCCGACCGCGGCCTCGAGCAACGCTGAAGGACTCAAGAGTTTGCCCTCGCGGTTTTTCTCGATGACCGCTGCGCCGAGACCCGTGACGATCGCGCTGGCGGGTTCGATTCCATCGGCCACCCCTTCGAAGCGCAATCGGCTCACGCCGGCGGGCAGATGCACGGTACGGGTTTCACTGATGAGAGCGAAGCCTCCGAGCGCATCCAGATCAATGGATCCGGCGGCGCGATTCGGCGAGCGGTACACCGTCACGGACAGATCGGACGGCATCGACGCCCGAGTGTCGGAGGCGGGCCCGGGCGTGACGGCGGCGGTGACCGAGGCCGTCGCCGTGATCGCAACCGCAAGCAATGCCAGCGACGTCGTACGCATCGGCGTCACTAAAACCGCGTGTCGAAGCTGGCGGTGAGGCTGGCATTGCCGTTGGCCGGCACCGTCACCGCCCACTCGGCCGCCTCGGCGCTGCGCCGCGTGCTCTTGATGCTCTCCGCGGTGATGCGCGAATCGCCCCAGAGTCCGTCTTGGATGAGCTTGACCGACACGGGGCGGGGCAGCGCGTTGCTCAATTCGTAGCGCATGTCGGACTGCCAATGGGAGTTTCCGAGGCGCGTGCGCTTGTCCACGACCGCCCGGACCTTGACGTCGAAGGCGTCGCCGGTGGCCAAAGACAAGGTCGATCCCATCGGCGTGTGATCGATGCGGCTCTCGCCGATGAATTGCGGATCGCCGCGCTTGTCGCGCAGGTAGAACCGCAAGATGCCCGCCGGCAACTGGTCGCCCAAACCGGCGTGGGCACTCGTGGAAAAGCTGTAGATGCTCTTGGCGCTTTGCGGCGCATCGGCCGTTCCCAGCCAAGCGTTGCGGAATTCATAGCCGTGCTCCGCGGGCACGCCGGCGACGTCGAGGAAGCTCACCTGCTTGGTCTGCAGATTGGCGATCGTGGTGCGTTCCGCTATGGGGTAGAGGTAGTAATCGCCCAACCGCTCGCGGCTGCCGCTCATCGTGCCCGCCTGTTGCAGGGTCGGGCGCGCCGCCTGCCGGCGATAGTAATTCGGCTGCCGGCTGTCGCCGCCATAGCCCTCGCCCTGCACCTCGGTGGGCGAGCCTGCCACCAGCAGTGTCCGCGCATCGTCATAGGTTACGCCGCTCGAATTGGTGAGCGTCACCCAGCCCTGGACGTCGATCTTGCTGTCGCTCTCGTTATAGAGGGCCACATAGTCCGCTTTCCAGCCGAGGCCCGGCGTGAGATAGCTCAAGGTGGCGGGACGCGTTCCGGCGCGGGCGCCGATCACGGTCACTGACAGGGTCGGTCGCGCGCGCAAGTTGTCCGGTACCTTGTCGAAAATCACGCGCACCGGCAGGCCATCATCGCGCAGCACCTCGATGTGCTGCCCGATCTTGAGCACCACACCGGCGTTGGTCGCAAGCACCTCCGCCTGCTCGCGCGTTTCGGCGCCGCTCGCGGGATTGACGCGGACGATGGTGACCTCGTGGCCCACCGCCTTTTCCATCATCTTCGAGGGAGTCAACAGATCGAAATCGAAGTTCTGTTCGACGATGCCGACGTCGGCCGCCGTCAACGACACGGTCTCCGGCCGTATTTGCGCGGACACATCTTGAAATTCGATGCGTTGCCGCCCGCCCTTCACATCGATGTCGCGCCGGTCCTGCACCAGCGCCAGATCGTTGTTGTAAATGGTGACCGATAGAGTCCGATCGGCCGCGATCGCCGACGCCTCGCCCAACAACCCCAACACGCAACCAATGACGAAGAAACGCGCAGCCATAACCCACCTGTATTTGCGGACTCATGCCCTTTGGTCTTTAAGCGCCCGCCCGCGCGAATTGGGGTTGAGCGGATCTAGATAAGCCGATCTCAGGTAGGACTAATCGGCCAAAGCATCTGCAACGTGGCCATCACCGCTCGTTTTCAGCCATCATTCGACGCGGTCAATCGTCGGGACAAATTGGCGGCTCCGAATCACCGCATCGACATCTGCAACCGCCCGTTATTACCCGCTTCCATCCAGGTCTTGATCCGCTTCGCATCCGCCACGCGGGTGTACTTGCCGAACGAATCCAGCAGCACGATGACGACCGAGCGGCCATCGATCACCGCCGCCATCACGAGGCACTTGCCGGCTTCGTTGGTAAAGCCGGTCTTCTGGACGACGATGTTCCAGGCGGGATTGGCCACAAGGTTGTCGGTATTGCGGAATTCGACCATCCGTTTGCTGACCCGCACGGCGTAGCTCGGATCGGTCGAGTACTCGCGAATCGTGGGGTCATGCGATGCGGCGACCACCAGTTTGAACAGGTCCTCGGGGCTCGCGACGTTCTCGCTCGACAGGCCGGTCGGATCGACGAAGTGCGAGTGGCTCATCCCGAGAGCGGCCGCCTTGGCGTTCATGGCGGCGACGAGCGCAGGCATGCCGCCCGGATAATTGTTGCCGAGCGCGTGCGCGGCTCGATTTTCGGACGCCATCAGCGCCAAGTGCATGAGATCGCCGCGCGTCAACCAGGTGCCGACGGCGAGGCGCGAGAACGCGCCCTTCGATGTTTCGCGATCGGCGTTGGTGATCTGAATCGCCTCATCGAGCGGCTGGCCGGCCTCCCGGACCACGAGCGCGGTCATCAGTTTGGTGATCGACGCGATGGGCATCGCCTCCTCCGGATGGCGCGAATACAGTATCGACGAGTCACTCTGATCGACGATCAGCACCGCACTCGACTTGAGTCTCGGGTCCCGTGAGGTTGATTCGTGCACGGTCTTTGCCGAGGCCTGCGCCGCGAGTCCGGTCAGCGCCAATGCGGTCGATGCCACGATGGTCAATGCTCGGCGGGCCAACACGGTGCCGGTGACGGATCGCGGCCGGATTGACGACCCTCGAGGGGTTGCTGACATTGACGTTCTCAGTGATTTAACTAAAGTCCGTAAGCTGATCATATGTCGATGGAACTCGGGAGTGATCAAACCCTAACTTTGCCACTATTGTCGCGAAAGTCCAGCGCCACTCATCAGACAGGCGCTCGGGCAGCGGCCTCCGAGCCGGGTGCTCGCCGCAGTTCCTTGTCGCGGAACATCTTGCGATCGGCAATGCTCAACAGCTCGCGCGTATCCCGCCCATCCTTGGGGTAGTTGACCACGCCGATGCTGACGTTGCAGCGGATCATGCGCGACCGCAGGTCGAGTGTGGTCTTGTAGACATTGTGCCGCACACGCTTCACCACCGCTTCGGCGATCTCCGGAGATGCGCCGGGCAGCAGCAGCGTGAACTCATCGCCGCCGAAGCGCGCGGCATAATCGGTGGCGCGAATGCTCCTTTGCAGGCACTGCGCCACGAGGGTGAGGGCGCTGTTGCCGCCCTCATGCCCGAATGCGTCATTGATGTCCTTCAATTTGTCGATGTCGATCATCAGCAGGCCATACACGCCGCGCTCGCCTTCGGCGGCCGCGTGCACGCGCTGCCACACCTCGTTGAAGGTGCGCAAATTCAGAAGGCCCGTCAGCGCGTCGGTATGCGCCAGATTCTCGATGCGTTCCCTGGCCTCGGTGATGTCCGCCGTCAACGTGGTGGTGAGGTAGGCGACCAAGAGAAACGGCGCCAATTGGCCGACCGCCTGACTGGCGTAATGCAGCGAAGCGACGTCGACTCCGGGCGTCGCCAGCGCAAACAACAGGTGACACAGGGCGATGGCCGCCACTTGCAGCAGCGTCACCACCCTGCCCAAGGTGAAGGCGCTCAAAATGATCGGCAATAGATATAGATTCAGCAGCGGGCTCGCGCTCTTGCCGGTAAACCACAGCACTCCGGTGACGAAGATCACCATGGACCAGGACTCGATCAACAGGCGGGTTCGCGTGCGCTTTGGGAAGAACCGGCGGGCACGGAACGCCAAGATGGCGACGGCAAACGCACCGATCAGCGCCAGCACCGGCCACGTTCTCGCCGTCAGCGCCCCGGACCACACCAGCACCAGGGTGGCGAGCGCCAAACACAGGATTTCGATCGATCGGGTACTGCGCACGGTGCTTCGGGAACGTAGCCGGCTTACGGGAACCGCGCGGCCGCGGAAACCGCGCCGCTGCCGCCGATCGTCGGCACCTTCAATTCCTGCAGCGCGCGCTTGACCTCAGGATCTCGCTGCAGCAGCGGTGCGTCGGGCGGTACGGGCACCGCGGGAGGCTTCGGGTCGCGCTCGAGCTCGATGTCGGGGGCGATGCCGCGGTGATTGATGGAGACTCCCGACGGCGTGTAATAGAGGGACGTGGTGAGCTTGATCGCGCGGTCGCCGGACAGCGGCATCACTGTTTGCACCGATCCCTTGCCGAAGGTGGTCCGTCCCATGAGCTTCGCCCGATGATGATCCTTGAGAGCGCCGGCCACGATCTCGGCCGCCGAGGCCGAGCCGCCGTTCACCAGCACCACGATCGGCGCACCGTCGAGCGCATCGCCCGGGGTCGCGTCCATCTCGAACTTGGATTCCGGCGTGCGTCCCTTGGCGGTCACGATGATGCCGCTGTCGAGAAACGCATCGGCCACCGATACCGCAGCCTCGAGCACGCCGCCGGGGTTGTTGCGCATGTCGAGCACCAAGCCCTTGAGCGACGCGCCGTTGCGCTTGCGCAAGTCCTTGAGCGCGGCGATGAGATCATCGCCGGTGGTTTCGCTGAACTGTGATATCCGCACATAGCCCATGCCCGGCTCGAGCAATTCCGCCTTGATGCTGCGCAACTCGACGCGCGAACGCTTCAAGATGAACTGCAGCGGCTCTGAACTGCCTTCACGCAGAATGCCGATGGTGACGGTCGTGCCCTCCTTGCCGCGCATGCGCCCGATCGTGTCCGCCAGCGCGGTCGTGTTCACGGGAACGCCGTCTATGGTGGCGATGACGTCGCCGCTGCGAATTCCCGCCGCAGCCGCCGGCGAACCCTCGAACGGCGACACCACGACGACTTGATCGTCCTCCATCGACACCTCGATGCCGACGCCGGAATACTGGCCTGAACTCGAGATCTTGACCTCGTCGTACTCCTCGCCGTCGAGGTAAGCGGAATACGGATCGAGCGAGGACACCATGCCGCGAATGGCCGCCTGCAGGAGTTCGTGATCGTCGACGGGATTGACGTACTCTTGTTTCACGCGCTCCAGCACTTCGGCCAGCACGCGCGCGTCCTGCCAAGGAAGATCCGCGCCGAGCGGCGCCGGTTTGTCTGCCAGCACCCCTTGAGAGGACCCGAGCGACAGCACCACCGCCAAGCCGGCGCTCAACAGCAAAACGTTGCGGGTTTTCGTAGCCATTACCCGATGGAGCATACGTGCGGCTGCGCCTCGCCGCCAGCGGCCAAGTCCGTTTCCGGGTGGTGCTGCACCGCGCCGTTCAAGCATCGGTCCCCGTGTTCAAGGATTGCTCCTCAACCAGGCCTTGGGGTCGACGGTCTTGCGGCCCGCGCGAATCTCGAAATAGAGCTGCGGAGCGAGCCCGTCGTCGTCGCGCAGCGCCGCGATCACGTCGCCCGGCGCGACCCAATCGCCGACCGATTTATAGAGAACCTCGGCATGGCCGTACAAAGTCAAATACCCGTCGCTGTGCGCGAGGATGAGCAGCAGCCCGAGCCCCTGCAGCCAGTCCGCGTACACCACCCGGCCGAAAAACGGCGCGCGCACCTTGGCGCCGCGTGCGGCTTCGATCATCACGCCGTTCCAGCGGATGTCGGGCGCGGACCCGTCGTGCGGCTCTTGATAGTGGGCGGTGACGCGCCCGGCCACGGGCCATGGCAGCTTGCCGCGCAATTGATCGAAACTCTGGCTCTGGTCGACCGGAAAATCCTGCAACACCCGGCTCAAGTCGGCGAGCAGCGCTTCGACTGCCTGTTCCTCGCGCTTCAAATCGGCGAGCTGCCGATTGCCGCCGGTCACTTGTTGGGTGACCGCCGCCAGGGCAAAGGCGCGCTCGGCGCGGGCCTCCACGAGGGCCGACACCTCGCGCGCCGCCTCGTTCCCGAGCGTCTTCAGATTGGCGCTTTGCTGCTCGATCTCCACGACCAACTGCTGCAGCCGCGATACCTGGGCCTGGATGACGTCGATCTTGTCGCTGCGCTCCTTGGCGAAATAGCCGTAATACGCGAGCGTGCGCCCGAGGCCGGCCGGATTGCTCTGATTGAGCAGCAGCTTGAGTTGCTCCTGATTGCCGATCATGTAGGCGGCGCGCACTTCGGCGGCGAGCGCCGCGCGTTCGCCTTGCAGGATGGTCTGATCGCGGGTCTGCTCGCCGAGCAGCACGGATCGATGCCGCTCCGCGGCCGCCTGGGCCGCGCGCAGGGCATCCAGGTGTTGACGCTTCGCCGTGATGCGGAGTTCGGCCTCGCGCAGGCGCGCGCTCAAGGCGTCGCGTTGCTTCAGTTGGTCGCCCAGACGCGCCGTGAGCGCAGCGATTTGCGCGCGCACCGTCGCGAGCTTGGCTTTCGCCTGCGCGGAGTCGGCGGGTTCAGCGGGGGCGCCCCAGGTAATCGCGCACGCGAGCAGCAGCATCCACGCGGCAGCCGACCCTAAGTGTCTCGAGGCGTGGTTCATCTGGACGGCAAGCATACAAGCCTTGTGGCCGCTGCTATACTTGCCGGCCCGAAAATCCTTCAGGTGTGCGAGCGGCATGCAGCGACTGCTGGAGTTCATTGGAAATCATCCGTACTACGCGACCGCCGCCATACTGGCTGCCGCCGCGGTGGCGTTCTACGAGATTCGCGAACGCATGCTGACGTTTGCGGCGTTGAGCGCCATGCAGGCGGTTCGGCTCATGAATCAGGGGGCCTTGGTGATCGACCTGCGCGGCAAGGAACTGTACGACGCGGGACACATCGGCGACGCCCGCCATGTGCCGGCGGCGGAACTCGAGGCCCAGGCGGAATCGTTGAAGAAGTGGCGCGACAAGACCGTGATCACGTATTGCGACACCGGTGCGAGCGCGGCCAACGGCGCGCGCATCTTGACCAAGCTCGGGTTTACCAAGGTGTTCAGTCTGCAGGGCGGCGTCAATGCCTGGGTGAAGGACAACCTGCCGTTGACCAAGTCAAAATGACGGCGCCCGTGATCACGCTGTACGCGGCCGGCTGGTGCGGTTACTGCCAGCGCGCCAAAGCGCTGTTGACCGCGAAGAATCTGGCGTTCACTGAAATCGACGTCGACGACGACGCGAAGTTTCGTGCCGAGATGGTGGCGCGCAGCGGCCGGCGCAGCGTCCCGCAGATATTCATCGGCGACAAGCACATCGGCGGCTGTGACGATCTTCTCGAACTGGAGCGCAGCGGTGAGTTGGACAGGCTAACCCAGGGGGCGTGATGAACGAAATTAGAACCGGGCCCGAGGCCAATATCGGCGGCGTCCAAGTGAGCCTGCAAAGCGTTTACTTGAAGGACTGTTCCTACGAATCGCCGAACGGTCCGCGGCTGCCGAGCAATCAAAGCTGGGAACCGAAGTTTCAGCTCAACATGAATACCACGGCCGAGGAACTCGCGGCGGACGTGCGCGAGGTGCTGCTGACGATTACGCTCGAAGCGAAGCAGGGCGAGGCGACGCTGTATCTGGTGGAGGTCAAACAGGCGGGCGTATTTTCAATCTCCGGCGCGTCGGTGGAGGATCTCAAGCGCCTGATCGGAAGTTTCTGTCCGAGCGTGCTGTTTCCCTATGCGCGCGAAGCGGTTTCCGAATTGATCGTCAAAGGCGGCTTTCCGAGTTTTCTGCTGCCCTTGGTCAATTTCGACGCCTTGTTCGCGCAGGCGTCGGAAACGCCGCCCCAAGCCGGCCTGGTCAACTGATCAGTCGCGGTGTTTAGTTTCACGCGGCCTTTATAAGAGGACCTGGAATGCCGAGCCCGCTGAGAGAACCGATGACGGTGATCGGCGCGGGCTCCTGGGGCACGGCGCTCGCCATCCAACTGGCTCGCGAGGGACACGCCACCCATTTGTGGGGACGGGATGCCGGGCAACTCGATGAGATGCGGCGGTCGCGGCGCAATGTTCGATATCTGCCCGAGGCGGCATTCCCCGACAGCCTGCAGGTGGCGGACGATCTGGGAGCGGCGCTCGCGCAATCGCGCGACGCCCTGATCGCGGTTCCCTCGCATGCATTTCGCGCGACACTCGAAGGGATCGAACCGCAACTGCGGCCGCAGACGCGCATCGCGTGGGCGACCAAGGGATTCGAGGTCGCCACCGGGCTTCTGCCTCATCAGGTCGCCGCGGAAGTGCTGGGCGCACGGCCGGGCGCGGTGCTATCCGGTCCCACGTTCGCCCGGGAGGTCGGCGCCGGCTTACCGACCGCGATGACCATTGCCTCGCGCGACGAAGGCTTCGCCAAGGAGCTTGCGCTCAGCCTGTCGGGACCCGGATTTCGCGCCTACACCCAAACCGACATCATGGGCGTGGAAGTCGGCGGCGCCGTCAAGAATGTGATTGCGATCGGCTCCGGCATCGCCGACGGCATGGGGTTCGGCGCCAACACCCGGGTCGCGCTCATCACGCGCGGACTCGCCGAAATGATGCGTCTCGGGGTCATGTTGGGCGCCGCCCGCGAGACGTTCATGGGGCTCGCGGGCTTGGGCGATCTGGTGCTGACCTGCACCGACGATCAGTCGCGCAATCGCCGCTTCGGCATGGCGCTCGGCCAGGGCCGGTCGCTCGAGGACGCGCAGATCGGTATCGGTCAGGTGGTGGAAGGACTAACCGCGGCGCGCGCCGTGTATGAAGTCGCCGAGCGCTTGCAGGTGGACATGCCGATTTGCCGTGAAATATTTCAGATCATGCATGAGGGGAAGCCGGTGCGGGCTGCGGTCTCGGCGTTGATGGGGCGCGAGGTACGCTCCGAGACCGAGCCATGATCACGGATATCGCGCGCTGCCGCTGAAACCGAGCTGGCGCCACGCTTCGAACGCCACCAGCGCGACGGCGTTCGAGAGGTTGATGCTGCGGCTTTGCGGGCGCATCGGCAGGTAGAGAGTCTGGTCGGGCGCTACCTGGGTGAGCAGGGCTTGCGGCAGGCCGCGCGTTTCGGGCCCGAACAAAAACGCATCGCCGGCGCGGTACTCACGAGTGCTGTAGCAGTGCGCCCCGCCGGTCTCGACCGCGAACAGGCGCGCACCGTCGAGATCGCGCAGACACGCGGCGAAATCCTGATGGACTTTGACTGCCGCGAGATCGTGATAGTCGAGCCCGGAGCGCTGCAGGCTCTTGTCATCGAGACGGAACCCCAAGGGTTTCACCAGATGCAAAGTGGCGCCGGTATTCGCGCAGAGCCTGATGACATTGCCGGTATTCGGCGGAATTTCGGGCTCGTACAGGACGATGTGAAACACGGCGGGCGCGGTCACCGGCGGCGCCGGCGTAGCTTCACTTGTCGGCGGCGCCGCGAGGCGCGTCGAGAACAACCCGCTGCGCCGGATACTCGAAGCCGATCTGCAGACGCCGAAACTCATCGATGATCCCGAAATTGACCGCCTGCTGCAGGTCGAGCAGCGGATTCAGGGTCGGCTGCAGGACGAAGTACGACAGCTCGTAAAGCAGCGCCGAATCGCCCAAGGTCTTCAAGTGGCAGCGCTCGAAGCGCGCGTTCGCCTGCCGGCGCACGATGCTCTCGAGGAGTTTGGGGATGTCCTTGAGTTTCTCGGCGGGGGTTTCGTAGCTCACGCGGATGGTGGCGAGCGCCCGCTGTTCGGGGGCGCGGCCGAAATTGCGCACCCGGCTCTTCAGGATGTCGGCGTTCGACAGGATGATCTGTTCGCCGCTCTCGCTGCGCAGCCGCGTGGTCTTGATGCCGATGTGCTCGACCTTGCCGATGAACGTATCGAGCACCAGGCTGTCGCCGACCACGAAAGGCTTGTCGAGCGCGATCGAGAGCGAGGCGAATAAATCGCCGAGGATGTTTTGCAGCGCCAGGGCGACGGCCACGCCGCCGACCCCTAAGCCTGCGAGCAGGGCGGTGATGTTGACGCCGAGGTTTTCGAGCGCGACCAGGGTGACGAGCGACCAGATCAACACTTTGGCGACGAAATTGATGATGTCGAGCGAGCCTGCGAACACTTGATCGGCGCCGCGCTCCGATTCCTTCAACTCGATGTAGAAACGCACCGCCCGGCCGGCCCACAAGCCGACCTGGCACAAGACGAGGATCATCACAATGTGGGAGAGGCCGCTCTCGACGTTGTCGGGCAGCACGAGCGGCGCGCGCGCGGCGTCCAAGGTAATGGCGATGAACAGGAATTGCTTGGTGTTGCCGAGCAGATAGGCCAGCAGCCGCACCGGCGTGCGCGCTTGCGCGACCGAGTATTTCTTGTAGCGCGAGGCGACGAAGCGCCTGGCGATCCAGAGCAGCGACCAGACGGCGGCGGCGGCGATCGCGGCGATCAGCCAGTCGGTCAGGGAGTTGCTGAGGAACAGGCGGTGCGCCGCTTCGATCTTTTCTGCGAGGTAGTGGCCCATGGCGGGCGCGATTATATAGACCGACGCGCGAAAGTTAACAGCCGGTCGCCTGGCTGACTCTCCTAGCTGACGTCCTCCATGCCGAGCTCCTTCATCTTGCGGGTCAGCGTGTTGCGTCCCCAGCCGAGCAGTTTGGCGGCGTCCTGTTTCAGGCCGTCGGCCTTGCGCAGAGCGACGCGGATCAAGATTCTTTCGACCTCCGGGACGGCTTGATCGAGCAGCCGCTGCGTGCCCGCTTCCAGTTCCTGTTCGGCCCAGTGCGACAGCTTCGCCATCCAATCGTGGTTGGTGGCGTGACCGGTCGGCACACCGCCGAGATCGGGCGGGATGTCTTCGGCGCGAATCTCGCGCCCCGGCGCGGTCACCGTCAAGCGGCGGCAGGCGTTCACGAGCTGGCGCACATTGCCCGGCCAATCGAAAGTGACGAGCGCGATCTCCGCGGGCGGGGTCAGCAGTTTCGGCTCGACGCCAAGCTCTTGACCCGCCACGGCGAGATAATGGCGCAGCAATTCGGGGATGTCCTCGCGGCGTTCGCGGAGCGGCGGTATTTCGATGCGGATCACGTTGAGCCGATGCAAGAGGTCTTCGCGAAAGTGGCCGGAGTTGACGCGCGTTTCCAAATCCTGGTGGGTCGCGGCGATCACCCGCACATCGACCTTCACCGGTGTCTGGCCGCCGACCCGGTAGAACTCGCCTTCCGCCAGCACCCGCAAGAGGCGCGTTTGCAGCGCCGGCGACATGTCGCCGATCTCATCGAGAAACAAGGTGCCGCCGTCCGCCTGCTCGAAGCGTCCGCGGCGCAAGGTGTCCGCGCCGGTGAAGGCGCCCTTCTCGTGGCCGAACAACTCGGACTCGAGCAGATCCGCGGTGAACGCCGCCGTGTTGAGCGCGACGAAGGCCTTGTTCGAGCGCGGGCTATGGCGATGCAGGGCGCGCGCCACGAGCTCCTTGCCGGTCCCCGATTCGCCGGTGATGAGCACGGTCATGCTGGATCGGGACAGCCGGCCGACCGCACGAAACACCTGCTGCATCGCCGCCGCCTGGCCGAGCAATTCCGGGATGCTGCGCCGGGCGGCGTCGACGTCGATCGAAACCGTCGCCTGCTGCGCGGCCCGGCGCACGAGGTCCACCGCCTTGTCGATGTCGAAGGGCTTCGGCAGATATTCGAACGCGCCGCCCTGGTACGCCGCCACCGCAGCGTCCAAGTCCGAGTGCGCCGTCATCACGATGACCGGCAGTCCCGGACGGGAGCTTTGAATTTCCTTGAGCAGGTCGAGTCCGCTGCGGCCCGGCATGCGGATATCGGTCATGAGCACATCGGGCGCGTCGCCGCGCAGCGCGGTGAGCACATTGTCAGCCTGATCGAAGCACTTGGCGACCATCCCGCTGCCCTTCAAGGCCTTCTCGAGAACCCAGCGGATGGACGCATCGTCGTCGACCAGCCAGACTTGCAGGGGCTTTGCGCTCATTGGGAATCCATGGGCAGAGAAATGACGAAGATCGTTCTGCCCGGTGCGCTGTCGTATTCGATCAGGCCGCCATGGCGGCTGACGAGATCCTGCGCTATCCCCAATCCTAAGCCCGTGCCGTCGGCGCGCCCGGAGACGAGCGGATAAAATATGGTGTCGCGAATCTCGGGGAGCACGCCGGGCCCGTTGTCCTCGAATTGAATCGAGGCGACCAGCCGGTGACGGTGCGTGCCGCCGACGCTGACATTGGTGGCGGCGCGGGTGCGCAAGATCAGCCGGGGCGCGTGCACATTGCCGCCCGACAGTGCCTGGATGGCGTTGCGCCCGAGATTGAGCATGGCCTGGATGATGTGGTTGGGGTCGACGGTGAGCGGCGGCAGGCTCGGGTCATAGTCGCGCTCGACGACGACTCCCTCGGGCGCTTCACTGCGCAGCAAGTGATACACGCGCTCCAGCAATTCGTGCAGGTTGACGAGCTGCTTCGCGGGCGGGCGGCCGGGCCCGAGCATGGAATCGAGCAGATTGGTGAGCCGGTCAGCCTCGCTGATGATGACGCGCGTGTACTCCCGCAAGCTCGGATCGAGCAGTTCGCGCTCGAGCAGTTGCGCGGCGCCGCGCAAGCCGCCCAACGGGTTTTTGATTTCGTGCGCGAGCTGTCTCACCATCAGGCGACTTCCGCCCAACTGGGCCAGCAGCGCGTTCTCCCGCGTGAGGCGCCGGTGCTGCGTGATGTCTTCGATTTCCACCAGCAGACGGACACTGTCGTGCCCGAGCGTCACCAGAGTCACGGCGCAATCGAGGATGCGGTCGACGCCGCCGGGCGCGGGCCATGCGAGTTCGCGCTGCACGACGCCTTCGCCGCCCTTGCGCGCGCGCTCGAACAGCGGCAGCAGGGTCTCGGCGCCGCGGGTGAGTTCAGTGATGCGCCGGCCGAGCGCCTGATTGGGGCCCAAGCCGAGCAGCGTCTGGGCGGCGGCGTTCAGGTAGCCGACGTGCAGATCTTGATCGAGCAGCAGCACGCTGGTCACCAGCGCATCGAGCAATTCGGTGCCCTCGATCCGCACGGCTTCCAGGTGGATCTCAGCGGCCAAGCGCGAACTCCGGTCGGGAGCCGGTGTCGGCGGCCAGGGGCTTGCCGGCGTCAGCGGCTACGGCTTTTGGTGCAGCGGCGCCAAGCTCGACGGCTGGCGAACGAAGAAGCTGACGCTGTCGGTGCTCTGCGATTCGCCCGTTTGTTGATCCGTGATGGTCGCGGCGACGGCGTAGGTGCCGCGATCCAGGCTCTGCAGAGTGATCGTCGTCGCGGCTGGGTCCTGGCCGTCCAGCTGCTTGCCGTTCAAATGCCAGGTGATCGACTGGGTGGGCTGGAGGCTCGGCTGCAGCGCCAGATGCACGTTGATGACTTCGTCGCCGAAGAAGGTCTGATCGGGCGTCGGCGAGGTGATCGAGAACTGAGTGAGGTTGAGGCCGCCGGTCGGCTTCTTGGGACCTGCGGGGCTCTGCTGGCCGCGGCCGCCCGACGTCGCGGAGCCTGCACTCAAGTTCGGAGTCGAGGTGACGACCTTCTCGGCGCCCGGCACCGGCTGATCGGAGTAATGCACCACCCCGTCGGCGTCCGTCCACTTGTAGATCACCGCAGCCTGTCCCGCAAAGGTTGCGAGAACGGCGAGAACGATCCATGGTCTCCAAGGATGCATAAGTCGAAAGCATAGCCCTATCGCCTCCCGGCCACAAAACGGGGTGACGGCGTCGTGACCGCCGTCACCTTAAGGCTGCAGCACCCCAAAATTGGAACCTCACAAACTGTAGTACATCTCCACTTCGATCGGATGCGTGGTCATTCTCACCCGGGTGACTTCCTTCATCTTCAATTCGATGTAGGCGTCGATCAGGTCGTCGGTGAACACGCCGCCCGCCTTGAGAAAGCCGCGATCCTGGTCGAGATAATCGAGCGCCATGTCGAGCGAATAACACACCGTCGGTATCTTTTTGTCTTCCTCCGGCTCGAGGTCATACAGATCCTTGTCGCCGGGCTCGCCGGGATGGATCTTGTTCTGGATACCGTCGATGCCGGCGAGAAGCATGCTGGCAAACGCGAAGTAGGGATTCGCGGTTGCATCGGGAAAGCGCACTTCGATCCGGCGCCCCTTGGGGTTCGAGACCCAGGGGATGCGAATCGAGGCCGAGCGGTTGCGGGCGGAGTAGGCGAGCTTCACCGGCGCCTCGAATCCGGGCACCAGGCGCTTGTAGCTGTTGGTGCTCGCATTGGTGAAGGCGTTGATGGCGCGCGCATGCTTGATGATGCCGCCGATATAATAGAGCGCGGTCTCGGACAGGCCGCCGTACTTGTCGCCGGCGAACAGCGCTTTGCCTTCCTTTTGCAGGGATTGATGCACGTGCATGCCGCTGCCGTTGTCGCCGACGATGGGCTTCGGCATGAAGGTGAGGGTCTTGCCGTAGCCATGCGCGACGTTTTGCAGCGCATATTTCAAGATCTGCACCTCGTCGGCTTTCTTGGTCAGGGTGTTCGCGGCGACGTTGATTTCGCCCTGCCCGGCGGTCGCCACTTCGTGGTGATGCACCTCGAACTTCAAACCCATTTCTTCGCAGGCCAGGGACATGGCGGTGCGGATGTCTTGCTGCGAATCGACGGGCGGCACCGGAAAGTAACCACCCTTCACCACCGGGCGGTGGCCCTTGTTGCCGTCCTCGTAGGTCTTGCCCGAATTCCACGCGCCTTCGTAAGAGTCCACTTCGTAGGAACAGCCGTTCATGCCCGAACTGACGGTGACGTTGTCGAAGATAAAAAATTCGTTCTCGGGCCCGAATAGCGCCGAGTCGGCGATACCGGTGGACTTCAAGTACGCTTCCGCCCGCTTGGCGAGGGAACGCGGATCGCGTTCGTAGCCTTGCATGGTCATCGGCTCGATCACATCGCAGCGCAGGTCGACGGTCGTCTCCTCATAGAAGGGATCGATGACCGCGGTCGCCGGGTCCGGCATCAAAATCATGTCTGACTCATTGATACCCTTCCAACCGGCGATCGACGAGCCGTCGAACATCTTGCCGTCCTGGAAGAAGCCCTCGTCGACCAAGCGGGTGGGAATGGTGACGTGGTGTTCCTTACCGAGTGTGTCGGTAAAGCGAAGATCAGCGAATTTAGCCTCTTTTTCCTTGATTAATTTCAGAACATCGGCGGGAGTCATGTGCGTCCTCGCGAGCGGTGGTTTTTTAGCGTTTTGCCCGGCATGCACCGAGGCTATTTGCCAATGCAGCTAATGTGCCATTTTGATGCACGTCTGGATTCAAGCACTTGCGAGAGGCAATTGCCGGGCCGCGCATTATTATGGGGCAAACCGTCCGAAATCACGCTCTATATTGGTGCGCCATAGCATGGTGGGAGGACATCGGGGAAAGCATCACGCCGATTCGGGTATTCGATGAACTAATTGAGTGCACGCGGAACGGCGCGGGACATTGCTTAAGACACCTTCGAGACGCGTCGCTATACTTTTGCATGGCCCACGATCTCCCCCCGCCGCCACGCACTTTTCAGGATCTGATTTTTGCTCTGCAGCAGTATTGGGCGGCCCAGGGGTGCCTCATATTGCAGCCCTATGACATGGAAATGGGCGCCGGGACTTTTCATCCGGCGACCTTTCTGCGTGCGGTGGGCCCGGAACCGTGGAGCGCCGCGTATGTCCAGCCGTCGCGCCGACCGACCGACGGCCGCTACGGCGACAACCCGTTTCGGCTGCAGCATTATTACCAGTTCCAGGTGTGCATCAAGCCCTCGCCCGATGATTTTCAGGAACTGTACCTGGGCTCGCTGCGTGCGCTGGGCTTCGATTTGTTGACGCACGATATCCGCTTCGTCGAGGACAACTGGGAGTCTCCCACGTTGGGCGCCTGGGGATTGGGGTGGGAGGTGTGGCTCAACGGCATGGAGGTCTCGCAATTCACTTACTTCCAGCAGGTCGGCGGGCTCGATTGCCGTCCCGTCATGGGCGAGATCACCTACGGCCTGGAGCGCCTCGCCATGTATATTCAAGGCAAGGAAAGCATGTTCGACATCGTGCTGGGCGAGGGTTCCGGCGGCACCATCACCTACGGCGACGTTTTTCATCAGAACGAAGTGGAACAGTCCGCCTACAACTTTGAGAAAGCCGACACGCGGGTGCTGTCCGCCCAGTTCGACGCGCACGAAGCCGCCTGCAAGGCTCTGCTCGAGGACAAACTCGTGCTGCCCGCCTATGAACAGATGGTCAAAGCCTCGCATACATTCAATTTGCTCGACGCCCGGCACGCCGTCTCCGTCACCGAACGGCAGCGATTCATTCTGCGCGTGCGCACGCTCGCGCGCGGTGTGGCGGAGGCATACCGCGACAGCCGCGAAGCGCTGGGCTTTCCGCTGATCAAAGAGAGGCCGGCAACCCGCAAGCAAAGCCCGCTGCACGCCCGATGAGTGTGTCGATGAGCGCGGCGGATTTACTGCTCGAGCTGTTCACGGAGGAGCTGCCGCCGCGCAACTTGCTGAGCCTGTCGAACGCCTTGACCGACGGCGTTCGCAAGGGGCTGGATGCGGCCGGCATTGCGCACGGCGAGCTGCGTGGCTTTGCGACGCCGCGGCGCCTCGCCGTCGTGGTCGACGAATTGGCGCACCATCAACCGGATCGGCGTGTGGAACGGCGCGGGCCGCCGGTGGCCAATTCCTTCGATGCCGCGGGTGCGCCCACGCAGGCGGCGCTCGCCTTCGCTCGCAGTTGCGGGGTGGAGTTCGGCGAGCTCGAGGAGCTCAAAACCGACAAGGGCGCGTGGCTGCAGTTTCGCGGCACCGAGCGCGGCGCGGCCACCGGTCAACTGCTCGGCGACATCGTCAACAAGGCGATCGCAGCGCTGCCCATCGCCAAACGCATGCGCTGGGGCGAGCACACCGCGGAGTTTGTGAGACCGGTCCACCGGGTGGTGCTGTTGCATGGCGAGACGGTGGTGCCGGCCGAAGTGCTGGGACTTCAGACCGGTCGGGAGACATTCGGGCACCGCTTTCATGCGCCGCAGCCGATTTCTTTGGAATCCGCCAAAGACTACGAGAGCCGCTTACGGGACGCGAAAGTGGTGGCCGACTTTGCCGCGCGCCGCGAGCTGATCCGCGCCGGCGTGAACGCCGCGGCGGCCGGCGAAGGCCGCGCTGCCGGCCGCGGTGTCGCCGGTGTCGGCGGCGGCGCGGCCTTGATCGACGACGCGCTCCTCGATGAGGTCACCGCTTTGGTCGAGTGGCCGGTGCCGATTGCCGGCCAATTCGAGCAGCGATTCTTGAGCCTGCCGCGCGAGGTGGTGATCGCGACCGTGCAGGACCATCAGCGCTACTTCCCGATCGAGGCCGCCGACGGCCGGTTGTCGGGCGGATTCGTCACCGTCAGCAATATAGAGAGCCGCGACCCATCCAAGGTTCGTGCCGGCAACGAACGGGTGGTGCGGCCGCGCTTGACCGACGCCGCTTTTTTCTGGCAGCAGGATCGCAAGATCCCGCTCGAGGCGCATGCGGCGAAGCTCTCCGGCGTGATTTTCCAGGCCAAGTTGGGCAGCTACGCCGACAAGACGCTGCGCGTGAAGACACTGGCTGAGTTGATCGGCAGCCGCATCGGCGCGGGCGGCGACGTGCCGGGAGCCGCCCTGCTCGCGAAGGCCGACTTGATGACCGCCATGGTGGGTGAGTTTCCGGAACTGCAGGGCACGATGGGCCGCTACTATGCCGAGGCCGAGGGCCTGGCCCCGGAATTGGCGCTCGCGCTCGAAGAGCACTATAGACCCCGCCATGCCGGCGATGCGCTGCCGACGACCAAGACCGGCCAGGCACTCGCGCTCGCCGACAAGATCGATACGCTGGTCGGCATTTTTGCCATTGAACAGAGGCCGACCGGCGCCAAGGATCCGTTCGGCCTGCGGCGCGCCGCGGTCGGCGTACTGCGCATATTGCTCGAGGGACGGCTGGATCTGGATCTGTTCGAGTTGCTCGCCGAAGCGGCCGCCGTGCAGCCCGTGCAACGGGCGGGCGTGGTCGATGAGGTGTACGACTTCATGCTCGAACGGCTGCGCGGCATGCTGCACGAGGAGTCAGGCACCAGCGCCGAAATGCTCGACGCGGTACTCACGATGCGGCCGCGTTCGCCGCTCGATGCGGTCACGCGATTGGCGGCACTGAAAGAATTCTTGCTGCTGCCGGAGGCGGGCACGCTCGCCGCCATCAACAAGCGGATTGCGAATATTCTGAAGAAGGCGCAACCAGGCAGCGGCGTGGCCGTCGATCCCGCGAGGCTGACCGAAGCGGCTGAACGGGAACTGTACAAGGTCGTGCGCGACCTCGAAGATCCGGTCAAGCGCGCGACCGAGGAGCGCCGCTATGCGGAGGGCTTGCGCCGGCTCGTGGGCCTGCGCTTAGCTGTGGATGATTTTTTCGAGCACATCATGGTGATGGACGAGGACCTGGGAAGGCGCAACAACCGGCTCGCGCTGCTGCGCGAGGTGCAACTGCTTCTGGGCGGCGTCGCCGACCTGTCGCGCTTGCCGGGTTGAAGGTCCGCCGTGGCGCTGCTTCGCTCGCTGATTTTTACGACTTATATGATGGCCTCGGCGTGCCTCTTCGGGCTGGTGATGGCGCTCGGCTTCTGGCTGCCGTATCGCGCGCAGTTTGCAATCGCACGCACCTGGGCGCGGATCCTGTTCTGGATGCTCGAACACCTGTGCGGGCTCAAGTACGTCATCGAAGGACGGGAGCGCATTCCCTCGGGCAATCACATCGTGATGAGCAATCACACTTCGGCGTGGGAAACGGTGGCGCAATTCCTGATTTTTCCGCCGCAGGTGTGGGTGCTGAAGCGCGAACTGTTGTGGATTCCCTTCGTAGGCTGGGGCCTCAAGCTGCTGCGACCGATCTCGATCAATCGCGGCGCCGGGCACCGCGCGGTGAACCAGGTCGTCGATCAGGGCAAGGCGCGGCTCGCGGATGGTCTTTGGATCATCATTTTCCCGGAGGGCACCCGGGTGGTGGCGGGCGAGACGCGCAAGTTCGGCGTCAGCGGCGCGCTGCTCGCGATTGCCGCGGGCGTGTCGATCGTGCCGCTGTCGCATAACGCCGGCGCGTTCTGGCCGCGGCGCGGCGTCTTGAAGAAGCCGGGCACGGTGCGCGTGGTCATCGGTGAGCCGATCGACTCCAAGGGCAAGAATCCGCGGCAACTCAACGAAGAAGTGAAGCAGGCCATCGAGGCGGGCCTTGCTCGCATCGCGGCCGAGGTCGCTAGCGCGGCTTGAGGGCGCCGCGCCTGGAGTCCCATGATCAATTGGTAGATATGCCGGGCGCCGTCGCGTCGACTTCGACATCCACGCGCCGATCGGGCTGCAGGCATTCGATCAGCTTGGGAGTCCGCCGCTCGCCTTGGCATTCACCGGGTTTCGTCACGGGATCCGAACCGTCGGCTCCCCGGGCGGCAATCTTGTCCGCGGGGATACCGGCCGATTCGACCAGGTACGATTTGACCCTCTCGGCGCGGCGCGTCGACAGCTTCAGGTTGTAGTCCTGCGATCCAAGCCGGTCGGTGTATCCGGTGATGGTGATCATCCGAAATTGTGTCCCCTTGAGTTCTGCGGCGAAACGATCGAGGTCTTCCTTGCCCGCAGGATTGACCGTGTCCTTGCCGAAAGCGAACAGCGAATCGGCGGAGAAACTCACCTTGCGCCGAGACGGCGGTGGGGGCGGCGGGGGCGGCGGCGGCAACGCGCGTTCCGGGGTGGCAGCGACCACCGGCGGTGGCGGGGGCGGGGGCGGGGGCGGCACGATCGGTGCCGTACGACCGAATCGATACACGACCCCCACGGAGAAAAGATCGATATCGCCCTTGTTCCCGACAGCGTCGTTGACCCGGTAACGTTCAGCCTCGGCGCGCAGCCAGATGGATTCCGTCGCCGCGAATTGCAGGCCGGCGCCGAACTTGTAGTCGCCGGAATGCTGGCTGCGCTCAGGGTCCTGTACGACGATGGCGCCGTAGCCGGCGAACGCGTCTTTGGCGTAATCGTAGTGGTATCCAAAGCGGCCGAACGCGGCGAAGGTCGAGGTGATCGGCAGCGTCGCCACGGCGTCGATGTTGACACCCTGCAGTTTGATGTTGCCGGTCAGACCCGCAGCCGGAATGGTGTTCGCGGTGAATCCGAACTTGCCCAAATCGAAATAGCCGCCTTCGAGCGCCAGATATTTATTGAATTCGTAACCGCCAAATATCTTATAACCGAAGTGCAGGTCGTCGTTCTTGATTGCCGTGGTATCGATGCCCGCTTCGAGCAACCCGTCGATGATTCGCGGATCGTCGATTTTTGCCCGCGACTGACCCAAGTTGGCGCCGAGATACCAACCATCGTCATCGGCGACGGCCGGCGCGCTCGCCGTGAGGGTCAGCGCCGTGACGGTGAGCACCCAGAAGGCGCGGGAAAATATCATGTTGTGCTCCACGAGCATTCAGAGCCTACGGCGCCGGTACATTGATGACGGTATTGACCAGGGTGATTTGGGGACCCAGCGACATGACCCTGCCATTGAGTGTGACGATCGAAAGTTGG
>Ga0209611_10001785_pt1 | contig 37335 bp, 30 predicted proteins | sample S1TSphgellanicum_3_FD_187693 | JGI IMG/M metagenome (GOLD analysis project Ga0209611, IMG submission 187693) | Host-associated microbial communities from peat moss isolated from Minnesota, USA - S1T2_Fc - Sphagnum magellanicum MG (SPAdes) (version 2) | ecosystem: Host-associated > Plants > Peat...
TTTCTTGTGACAAGAACCTTGGAGAGTTCTTGATGTTGTGTTTTGTGTTGTGAGCATTATGTTGTAGTTTCCTTTCAATAAAGATTTATGTTTGCACTTGAGTAGATCTCCTATTTGTTAACACAAATTCCCAACATTGATTTTGTAAGATACTTAAAATTTGGACATTTCACATTTATTGATGTTAAGAATTTCCCAAATATAACTAAAGAAATGATTTATTGGGTTAAATTGGGTATTATTGGCTATGGGAGGTTTATTATAGTTTTCATATAATTTCAATATGATATTTTGGGGTATGGAAAATCATAATTATCAACATGTAATAGGTTGAAAATGACCATTATGCAACTTAGTATTGTATTAGTATATCCCTTTTCACATATGAGTTGAGTACTAGTATTAGAAGGTAGCCTAATGACACTGAAAGTTATTGATAATAGGTTTCACCTACTACCTTCATTCATTTAGGAGCTAACACTAACTATATTTGGAAAGGTACTAGAAGGAACTAGGTGACAAGTTAGTTGAAACTAAAATAGGATTTGGCAGGTAGATCTGGAATGTGTTACCATAATTCTAGGAGGGAGAGAGAGAGGCACTAGTTTAAGGGAAAAAAGATTCAATTACTCTTTCATTCATTGTGTTGAGAGTTGTACTTGGGACTTTGGAAAGAAGAAATACACAAGAGTGCAAATAAAATAATATGACCCAACTAAGGCTATGATCTTATTGTAAATAAATTGGATAAGACTACTTAAAAAATAGTGGGAGTGCTTGTTAACATGATGCAACAAATTGTGATGGATAAAAAATTCATGTTTTTTTATGATGGTAATTTTTTTTGTCATGACATATTATATTATTATGTAAAAGGTTTGAATATTTATTGTACATGATTATGTTATTTTCAAAGCATTTCAACTTTTTAAATTTTGAAAAAAATAACAAAAACATTAGCTACAATGATTTATTCATGTTTTTGAAACATTATACTCATTAGATTCAATCCAAATTATCCCACATGTTTTCATATTCTATTAAAGGGGGAAGAATACAAAAATATTCTAAACTTGCAACATTAATACAATGTTTAACACAAAAAGAAAAAAAAATCAATCATTAATAACACTTGTTGTGGCTCTTATTAATGTGATTACATTTATGAATGGTTGTTTTGTGTCAACCCCAAAGAGGGTGTAAAGCTTACAAATCTATGTGTGTAAATGTGTTTTGAAAAGATATTGGTGATTATAGAAGAACTATAAGGACAAATGAAAAGGGACACTTTGTCATGTTTTAAAATATAGTCCATGTAGTGCCATTGTAATGAATCCAAGTGAGGGTAGGTGCCCTAATATATATATTTTTAAAACATATGTCTCCTAGATGGAAACAACTTCAACCAAGCTTGAAGGTAATCTATTATTACATGACAAATTACCACCCCCAACTAGGACTACAAAGGCTTTTAATAAGGGGTTTTTTTCTAGTCCAAGTTTGTGATTTTAGTTTTTTATTTTATGTTTCTTCTTATACATGGTACTTAGTTTTAATTATAATTACAAGGTCCTTTGTTGGGAGCTATTTATAATCAATCTTTTTTAAAAATCATAATTGAAATTGGTATAAAACTAATTTGAAATTGGTATTATTTCAGGTCCCAACCAATTTGGTAATGGTATAAGGCTAATATTGTGTTAATGGGCACATTAATTTAGGATTAATTAATCTAGATGATATCTTGACTAACTTTAATTACTAGTGGTAGGTGAAAGTATTCATCACCATCTAGTCACTAAGATAGTGAAACTAGTAAGTTTAGTTAGTTTTGAAAGGTGTAAGTAGTTAGTTTTGAAAGGTGTAAGTGGCATTATCTTGTCATTTCATTTGAGTTAATAAAATATTATGAGATAGGTTAGAAAGTAACAAGTGATATGGTTAGGGTGATGGGTGGAAATCTTTGTCAGGACTCTCTTTGCCTATCATTGTGGTGGGTGTGTGTGGGTGAGTTTGAATGAGATGTTAAAGGAACTGGGAGGAAAAGAGGAAGAACTTTTTGTGTGGGGAACGGAGATTACCACCTATACTTTTTGAGTTTTTTTTTATAAAAAAAAAATTAACTTAGGGGGTTATGCAAGGGGGTTTTAATATTTTTGGAAATTTGTTGCACAAAAGGTAAATGACTACTTTAATAGGTTGGGAATGAAATTGTAAACAATATTCAAATTCTTGGTTTTTCAAATAGTCCAATTTGACTGGATGGTTTTTCTTGACTAACATGCATGTCCATTTTGACTGGGTTTTGTAATTGTACTTATACATGACATATCTACCTTTGTGGCTATGCATTTGAAAATCTTTAAAAATCCATTTGCACATCTAGTAAGCCACCTTGTACCTAAAAAACCAAATGTTTGGAAAAAATAGTTTGGAAAAAAATGTTTTAAATTAGTTGTGGCAATGTAATTTAAATGTTTTAATGTGAGAAAAAATTGGTCTTGTAACTTGAGTTAATATTTAATGTGATGAATAATGGATTTCATTTCATTATAATTGCCTATTGTGCATTAACCCCAACACTAAAAGTAATAAGATTTAAACAACCACATGAAAACAGTTGATAAATTAGCAATGCCTCAATAGATTAACAAAACTTTCTTTCACATAATCCACCATCAATTAACTCAAGTACCTTATGCATAGGAACAATAATAATAGTCCTATTGGATTTTCAATCTTCTAGACCTCTAGTGAAAGCCACATAAACCAAATGTAAACATGCCTAAGATGATTCAACAACTGTAATACTAATGTAAAATCATCAAACCATATATTCAAACTAGCCTTCCAACCTAAAACAACGAGACTTTTTTGCCTTCTATGATAATAAATGTAACCTATTTGAAGCTGATGGAATGTTCATTTCATTTATAACAAATTAACCTCTTCCCATTAAAGCCTCATTGGCTGGTATACATGGGTAAAGGTTTTAGCCTATAAAACACAAACATGCAAGCATATGTAAATTTATTTTTGAATTAACAATAGACTATAGAAATCTAGTATATGGGATTGATCACCTAATACCTACACCCAAACCACTTGATACTTGCATCAACGTCTACACACCTTATATGCACACACACATTAAAAAAAAGATGCAAAAGGTTGGAATCTCAAGAGATTTGATGAAGATGGAATATAAGATAATAAATGGTTTCATTTTCATTTGCACCTTTTCAACAATGTAGAGTATCAATAGATTAAAATAGTTGTTGTCCCTCCTCTCATCAACTCTCACAACTATAAATCACTGCATTTTGTGTTAAATATGTTAAATTCTGACCATCTTTTGGGCTATCACCTTCTATGGGCAAATCCATATGCTAGTATGGTGTCAAACTATCCCCTAAAACTATCAAAAAATAGTTGCAAAAGACATTTTTAGTCGCCAAGGGCTACACTACACAAAGGTGGCAACTCTACTATTTATCTATTTATGTCCCAACATGAAGATAACTCACACTTGACTATTACTAAGAAGTTAATGCAAGTTGGTCCATCCAGGACCTCCATGTCCTAAAATAACAATTGACACCTTCAAGATGGAATATGGGATCATCCTACCTAATTATATACGATCTTATTGAAATCATAGACTTGATCAACTTGCTTAGATTCCAATGCACGAAGCTCAATTACATAATGCAAAAAATCTAGCATAGCTAGTCAAAGTGCACAATCCAATGTATGTAGCCCATGAAATCCAAGTGCATTTTGTAAAAATCTTTTGGGAAAACCTGATAAACCCATATCATATAAAGTTATAGTTCATTATGTTGAAACAATGACAAGGTAATATTCCCCAATGATGTGGAACTCCTAGAAACATCCCTAGTTTTTACCACCATTCTTACCACCATATGAAGTCATCTATTTCACATTGGACATTGAGCTAACTAGCCATTCAAATAAAACGAGCCCACATTGTCCATTAGTAGCCCCACAAAAGCAACTCCATTACCTACAATTTGCCCTTTTGATAAGGCAATATTAAAGATTCCTAAATGATCCATTACCCTAGCCCAATCCATTCAACAACACATACATTGGGACCATACATGTATGATACATATGGAAGTGCATCACCTCTATGCTCCAAGCAAAGGTTCAAGGTTCTTACAAATCGAAAAACACAAATCAAGAATATACCCTTTTGATGTTGCTTTGAAATTTCAACAAGTTCCAAAACCATGACATTATTTTATCTACTTACCAATTACATGCCAAATTGATGTTAAGAAAAGTTGACAAAGTCATTTCAAAAAAATATTCCACAAAACATTACCCTTGCATTCAAAAGCCTTCAATGGGCACAACAAGAATATAGCAAAGGGGCACACCACATCAATGGATGGTTTCAGCATTATGGTGCCCCCTATAAACATCTATCATCAATCAAATACCCTAACCCAAATTGGTAATCATATATCTTAAGACCATACATAGGAAATTATGTGAACACATTGATCCACCAACCTTGGATTTGATCATGATCCCTATAGACATGGTGAAACACATGCCAATATATACTAGTGAATACAACTCCATATTTCATCCTTTGATGAACCAACACCTGCACTGGTATTTAAAGTATGTGCCACATGTTTTGACAAACATATACACAATATATATATACATTATCCTTAGAAAAAACTAGGGTCTCCAAGTCCAAAATTAACATGAGTTCCCTGATTTCATAACAACCTTTATTATAATTACTTATTTAAGTCAAAATGTGCATATACCCTATGAAAGGTAATAAAAAAACCTTTGCCTATATGATTATCTATTGACCACATGTAGTTTAGGGTTTAAAAATTTCCTTCGCACCATACTATTTGGAAATGTTCACATTTCACTTACATCTGACAATGTTAGATTACATCACTACTTGCAAGTTGTCTTACTTGCTCCACTTCCAACCTAGTTGAAAAATAATCCAACCTTGGTACATATCATGAAGTTTCAATTTAGATTTTTCACTCAAATTACATCTTAGTGTTTAAGGTGGACAATTTTGATAAAAAAAAATTAAAATACCCAAAGTATCCAACTAGGAAAAAAGGTTACTTTTAGATCCAAAAGAAGGAAGATCTTTTTCATCATGTTCATCATCATCACCTTCAAATGCCACAATTAGTTATTCAGCCAATACTTGGGCTAAAGTAATTATTTCTCCATCCATTTCATCTACGTTTTGAAGGGGGGCAACTATTTGTTCAAGTGGGATTGTCATTCTTACACCTACATGATTGGCATTATTGCTAAAATGGAGATTTTTGCATTAGTCTTTCTAGTGAATTTTGGCCTTTGCCTTTTTGGTTTTCAACGCAAAATTACCTTCCGACTTCCTGTTTGACATCTTCTACAAAAACAACTTGATTAACATGCATTGGAAATGCAAATGATTTAACAAAAAGTGGGATCAAATGTTCAAAGTTCACCAATGTGAACCATATTCATCCCATTTAATTGTGGCTATAGATTTGGAATAATTTGCCACCACCTAGTTGTAAAGAAGTACAATGGTTTGGAACCTCCCATAATCCAACTCCAAGATTTCTTCCATCCACCCAATATATATTCAAGGGATGCCAACATTGGGTTTTGGTCATTGGAATGAGAATGACATTCTTGTTCAAATGTTGTTACCACCCTAGAATTGATAGCTGACAAGTGGTGTTTTGTGTTAGCCACTCGTAAATGGTTTCCAAATGCCCACATAGATTGGTAGGCAACAAAAAGGTTTGACAATGGTTTAATGATTGAAATGACATTTGGCACAATGTCCACACTTGCTTGCATGTCCTTTGCAAAATCAATAGCAATCCATTACTAAAATGGTGGCAGTTTTACCAATTCATTTGGGTAAGCCACTTTCCTATGCCTCCTTGTTATTGATCATGTAATCATTTCCCTTTTAATTGTCCTTCTATGTTGGGCTACTTGGTACCTCTTACACATAATCTTTGAAGATATTAACCCTGGCTATGTCCATGAAAACAAAACACATAAGGAATTAGCAAAATTGGGCAACACATGGCCACATTAATTGTTCACACAATTTTCTAGTAGGACCATCATACCATATTCAAACCTTCCAACTTGAAACAACTAGATTCTTCTGTCAACATGTAGAACCTAACATACATCCCCAAATAAATAGTACAATTTTGGATTAAATCAAGCTTTTGGCAATAAGGGCATTCATGCCACTTGCACCATGTGGCCGAATTATTGCATTATGTAAGACAAATGTGCACAAGGCCTTGCTCTTGAGGTCAACACTCAATCTATAAGGGCATCCATTCCCCTTAAACATTTCATTATGCTTTGTAGGCTTTTCCAAGTCATCCCAAACTCGCCTAGTAGATTTAACTTGTTGGATATATTTTGCACAAAATCTTAAGGCCTCCTCAATGGCATACCCAATTGCCATGTTGCTTTTTGGTTGTGCCATATTTTTGACATAGCCTTTTAAGGCTTTCTTGTACCTCTCCATTATGTACATCCATCATGTGTCATCACATCAAAACATGTAAGAGGGAAAACCTTCTTTAAATCAAATATGGTTTCAGCAACTTTTACCCTTAGCACTAACATGGTGTTAGGGCCAATCACCTTTAAGCAGTGTTTAGTAAACATCAAACTTAAGCTAATAAGAAACATTTGTCTCTTCTTGCATTAGACTACAAAGGCAAAGGGGAAGTACCTATTGCATTAAGATTTGGTAGTCATGGATTTTAATCCAAGCTTCAACTTCCCATCTTTCTTAACCCTCTTTTGCAAATTTTCAACATAATTTGTTGGGGTCCTTAACTTCTTGATAACGTGCATAAAGGCCTTCTTTTCTTGATTTGTCATCACATAGGTTGTAGTTGGTTTTATGTGGCTTCTGTTAGCCATTTGTTGCAACCAAAGTTGAGGCTAGATGCCAAGCTCTTCCATATATCTTCAAACTGCCATTATGTGTTTTTCCCCAAATATTTTTTTTACCATGTTCTTACATATATTCTTCTCGCAATGCATCACATCCAACTTGTGCCTCACCAACAAATACTGCCATATAACAACTCACAACCCATTGACCCAAACCTTCATGTTCCATCTCTGAAAATAATCACATTATATAGAAAGCAAAATGCATGTATGCCCATCTTTCTTTCAACATCTCCAATAGACACATAATCCATAGCCCAACAAAATTTAAACCCATGAAAGTTGCACCAATTACCATTGAACACATGCAATTTGACCAAGGTTTAAAGCATTATAAGTTGATTGAGTCAAAATTTAGACTTTGAAAGTAGTGATAATTACTTATGCACATTCCATTTGATCAAGGTCCTAGGTAGGGTGTTTGCACATTATGATGACCTTATATGGACATCACAATGGCAATTTTTCTTATATTCCTTAGATACAAGAAAATAAATAAAATAAAATTGATTGAAATAATTAAAAAGGAACTCATTAATCTAAAGCTATCATAATCAACTTGCCAAGAAGGAAAAATCAAATCGAAATCATAGATAACCAATAAGTAATGGACTTTTGAATTTTGCCCACACTTTTAATCACACCTGCAAAACTCATGGATATGGACTTTTATCTTACAATGCGTTAGTCTTATATATTTGAAATTTTGAGATAATGGATGAATTATGTTTTAAAAACTAAAGATCCATTGAATCAATGGAATGTGATTTTACTTTATTATGTTATGGACTTTTCAAATTTTCAAAAACTATAATTATTTTAAAAGCCCTTTTAAGCATTTAAAAATAATTGTTTTAAAAAATATTCTTTTTTGATTTTTAAATATTTTTTACAACATCATGACTTAAAATTGGAAATGGAATAAAATGTTATTTCAATATCATCTAAATATTCATATTTTAAGCTAGTTTTTAATTACACTAGAAAAAAACTTTGAATAGGGACTCTAATCTACCAAATTTGAAACACCTTATTGTGCTTTTGCACATTACTACAATTTGATCCAACACAATTTAGAGCTTTGAAAATTGTATGGATACTTAATGAACAAACAAGTCTACAAATGAATTTTTAGAATTTAATATAGTCCTTGGAAATTGTAGATTAAGATTGTAAACCCTAATCCTAAATGTAGACTAGAAAGCATAAAACTAAATGTAAACCCAACATATATCATTTAATCCAACAAAATTTAGATCCATGAAAATTGTACCAATCACCAATGAACACATGCCATTTAACCAAGGTTTAGGGCATTGTAATTTGATTATGTGAAAATTCAGTTTCTGAATGTAGTGTTAATTACCAATGTACTTGCCATTTGATCAAGGTTTTGGATAGTGCAATTTGATCCAACAAAATTCAAAGTTATGAAAATTATATGGATGCCCAATGAATAGGCAAGTTTTTAAGTGCATGGGTCAAATTTAAGATAATTAATCCTTGGAAACCATAGATTGAAACCTTAAACCTTGAACCTAAATGCACTCCCAACATTATAAGGCAATATCATCTAATCCAACAAAATCTAGATTGTTGAAAATTGTACTAGTTACTAATGAACATGCACACCATTATTATTAATTAAACTCTTTATGTTTGAAAAGAACAAGTTAAAGTACAAAATTCCATAATGAAATAAAGTTAGAATATTAATATAAATATCATCTAGTGATTATCCCCAAGATTGAAATTGGGGTAGAAATTCAAGTTTCTATGGATTGCTTTTGTTCATTTGTGTTTTGTGAAAAACACAAAAAGGTTATTGTGAGAGATTTTGTTGTTTTTTTTCTTTCTTTTACAAATTTAAAATTGGTTTAAAAAGTATTAAGATTTAGATATGAGCAAATAAAATAGCTGTTGTAAGGATTTAAATCTATGGCAAAAAAAAAGAAACAAAAGAATGGTAGAATGGCAATGAACATGAATCACATGGTAATTTGAAGTTTGTAAAAACAACTAGATCAAGTTGTAATTCACATGAATGGAGAAGAAAATGTAGTAGAAGAAGAATTGCCATTGTTCAATGATGGAGCATAGTTTCACATTTTAAGAATAGTACGGTATATTGTGTATATATATATATTGTATATATAAGAATACCTAGGATAGAGGAGTGGCTTTGAAGGGTATAGGATGTTGTTTGTAGCAAATATAGAACCTTGGGAAACATTTACTTGTAGAGTGATGAAGTGACCCAATATTTAAGTGAGGTTGTTAATGAAGGTAAGACCTCTAAATGTTGAACCAAAAGGATGGGGAAATAATGCAAATAAGGTTACCTTTGCAAATTTGCAATGAAGGGTACAAGAAATAACAAAGATTTGAGTTTGTCATCTCGAAGACATGGTAATATGTATAGATTTGAGGAGATACTACATGTCCATGAAGAAGTACATGAAGGGTTGGAAATAAAACCCACAACTAGAGGATATGCTTAGCAATCTACTTCACCTTAGTACCATCAAACCCATGAAGAGTTGGATGAAATTGAATAGGCAATACCACAATATGCCGAAATTGCACTTCAAACAAAGGATCTGGAGGAATAGGCTTTTACAACTAAAGTAATTTACAATCAATATTGGATAACAGAACTAATTATAGCACTATACCAATAATAATAATCCATACAAAAATGAAAACAACAACCAATGCCAATGTTTTGCAAACTAGTGAATCCAAAGTCAAGAAAAATTGGCAAAACATGTATTGTTACTTAGAGAATGTGTATGGAGTAGATTTGACCAAGGTATACTTTATGAACTCATACTTATAATTAATTGTTATAGTTTCTACAAACATGAGGGCCATGCTCTCACATATTATCCTTTAATTGAGAAAAAAATACATGATGTGATGATCAATCATTTCCAAACTAAAGTGCAGATTAAGTGGAATTTAGAGGAAGAACATAATTTGATGATTATGTGGTGGAATGTTGCAAAATTGGTACAACCATAGAACTATAACAAAGTAGCTCACCTTACATAGAGGTGTGAAATATGGAGGACTCCTTTTAATATAGGGTACTTCAAACCTTCAAATAACCACATTCTGCTTCGAAAAGAGTTAGGATGACTACAACCCATCTTGCTTTGAGTAGTGCAAGAACTATAACATGTAAAGGTATTTCATCTATGTTTGGAATGAAGAACATACAAATATCAAACATTGTAGTTGAACACTTGGTAGTGTATCATTTCATGATGGAATGGCCAATATAATTCCACAATTTTTTATAGTAATTGATCATGAGACGCATGGTACAACCACAACTACTACATACTAAAACAAGTCTATGCCTATTAATGAAGCTGAATATCTATAGGGAATCCAATATTTTTTTAAATACTAATAAAATAGTATCCTTCACACAATTTTGTATATATTGAACCCATTGTGACTGCACAAGGAAATTTTTCACATGGTCCTAAAGTAATACCAACTACACCCAAACTAAAATATGTAGTAGTCGAATTTGATGTAAAAGTATGTACATATGTTTAACAACAAGAATGCCATCACATATGGGTGTAGGCATACTAACATGTACAATTAGCAGTCATAACCAATGTTTAATTTTTTGAATTATAAAAAATCAAAAAATTATAAATAGAACATTTTTTTTTATAAAAGGTTATTGTGAATACATTATATACATATCATAAAAATTTGGAAACAATTTAATGAATGAAAAATACACAATTTACATTTTAAAAGACTTGTAACCATCACTGAAAAACAATTTTAACACTAAAATCACAATTTGGCTTTTTTTTTAAATGACATATTTTGGGATATTTTTTAATATACACCTTAACATAATAGTATAAAAAAGTCTCAAAATTTTAATTTAAAAAAAAAATTAAAAAGGTTTTAAGAATATTCCTTTTCAAAAAATAATAAATCAATGGTCTAAGGGGGCAAGTGTGGCTCCTAAAAATGTGGTTGGATCCATATTATAGTTATTACAAAATCAGTACCACTAAATCTAGATTGTGACCTTTTAGAACCCATAGGAGGTATTATAATAACATCTATGTAACTTGTAATACCCTATTATAAGCCTTACATGAAAGTTCTTAACTATTTTGAATATAAGAAAGATTATGATTTGGATGCTCATGTATGAGTATTCAAAGCCACTATCCAAATTAACAATGAAATGATAGATGAGGTAATAACCAATTGGTTCAACTTTACGTTGAGAGATAACGCATCATATTGGTGTAACAACTATATATGTGAGATCATCCAAATTGTAAATTTGTAACATTAGAACAAGCTTTTTATAGACAATATTGGACAATGTAGAATGATGAATAAGTGTGTTGAAGAATTTGAAGCAAAAGTCATTAGAACAACTAGAGGTGTCCTATGAAAGACTATTGAAACTAACCAATAGTCTACAAACTCCCACTACTAACAATTTTCTAATGATTGTGTTTCAATTTGGACTATAGTCTTATCTGTGGATCACTATAGTAGGAATGAAACGATAAACTCTGAAACAACACAAGGAATTTGCATTAATGTGTGAAAAAAATATTTTTATACCAAAAGGGTAGGGTTCATTATTTGCACTATAGACTTCAAGAGCATGGAATGTAATTATGGGAAACGAGATAGTTACAAAGCGAAATATGTATTATACAAATTGTCATCGTACAAACCATAATGTGGAAACATGTAGAAGCAAAAAGAAGGAGGAACCTATTGTAATTGCTACTAAAGCCATTATGCAAGTTAGTAACCTCCAAGACCATTAAATTATCCTTGTCATATCTATGGGATAGTGGGACACAAATTGATGAATTGTTTAAGGTTAGGCAAAATTTACAAAACATGTTCAAGGACAAAGGAGGTAAAACTATAGAAACCAAGCCTGTAAATGAGGTAAAAATTGCTAACGTTTTAATTAACATGGTTGATGTTCATGTGACCATTCAAAGTAAGACAAGTGAAAAACATGTGTTCAAAGATCAAGAGCCAAGAAAGAACAAAACAAAAGTTGAAGGAAATAGAAAAAAATTGAAGAAGTCTATGTGAGGCATTCTTACACACCTTCAACATGAAGATATGCATTCACAAAACCCGCTTGGAAGTGAAACTACTATGTAGTTATAATCTAACAAGTAAGGTGGTTCAATGTAATGCAATGAAGTTCACTAAGAATCTAATGCGTTATGTCCACTTGGAAGATACAAAGATATTGTGGGAGAATCGTAACTCACCATGATGGAATGTGAAGGGGCATTATGTTGATGTTCATTCAATGTCACGCTTGATGGTTGAACCCCTTTTGTTCCATTCGTCATAACATCTACATACAACCTCTTAATTTAACATGCATTGGATTTTTGAAAAGCTAATCTAAAAAGGAGCCATGTTACAAAATCTTATAATTTTTTTATGTTTTTGATCAAGAGTTAAGCCTTGGGACTAAAAATCACTTTGCTTAAATTGAGAAAAAAATAGACAAATTCAACCCCCTTTACTTTTGGCAAGTGTAGCTCCCTTATAAAAAACCCGATGATGCAAAAATTTGAAGAGAACCTTTTACACCTCCTAAACGAAAATTGTTTTAAGTTTGACACAAATCCAACGGTGGATTTGGGAGGAACAACTATTTGAAATAAAACTCCAGAGGCTTTGTCATGGAAATCCTTCCATGAACTCCCCTACAACACCCTCTACTCCCGGCAAGTGTAGTTCCCTTACAGCCAAACCAATGATGCTGAAATTTGGAGAGAACCTTCTACACCTCCTAAACAATAATTGTTTTAAGTTTGACCCAAATCCAATGGTGGATTTGGGAGGAATAACTATTTGAAATAAAATTCCAGAGGTTTTGTCATGGAAATCCTTCCATGCTTATTTCTTGCACACATCTTTTTCAGGAACTACACCTTTCCACACATAAGAACTAATATTTTCTTCACACATTCCTTTTCTTCCTTTTTCCTTCCCCTAACCTAAGAAACTTTTTTATCCCTTGATAAGCTTCCATATCCTTTCTTTGAGCTTGTTCCCCTTGTCCAATGGAAGTTTCAAAATCCTCCCCTCCAAAAAATGGCCTCCTCATCCTTCAAGAGCCAATGAGAATTGAGAATGATTTGCCTTCCAATTGATTTTAAGATGAAAATTCTTGGGCCCAATGAGACACAAAAAATATTCCATCTTCCAATCAAATAAGATGACAATCCTCATGACTAATGGGATTGGAGGACTCATCCTTCCCCTTATCTTGGATATCTTGATGAGGTTTTTGAGCTTGATCCTTATCCTTTCTGTCTGTTGACCCTCACATCCTACTTCTTCATCCTAATTATTTCAAATAACTAACTACTACGACAATTTATCGGTAATAATAAATAAACATCCTTGAGTCCTTATTTGATTAAATCAATTCAATGTTTGAAGTAACATCCCCGCATACCATTTATTCTTTTGATATCCCCTACTTATTTTTTCTTCCATGCACTAATTAACTATGTAGTACATAACAAATTGGAATGAAAATTTGCATCACAAAAACCCCCACATACTTCTAGATCCACCGTCGAAATTAGGGTTCGATGAATCCATTAGATCTAGGATGTTTGAGTTTTCATGAGGTTCCGCCATCACTCCCAGACCTTACGCCTACCCTAATTTGTTAAATAAAAGAACCTTGACCCTTTCTAAACGTAAGTACCACATTGTTTCTACTACCCTCTTGGTTTTTGTTGATGCAAGTGAGAATTTAGTCATGGTGAATAATGTCGCTACGCCCTCGAATCCTTTAGTTTCACTAGTAAAAAAGGAAAAGCTTGAAGAAACACGGTTTGATGTGAATGACTTTCAACGGTCGCATGAAGAAGAACTATCCAAAAAAGTGGTGCGCACTCAAGTCAATCGTTTGGCATGGGATCGTCGATCGTTTCCTAATTCACATGCCTTAATAATCTATTTAGAATTTGTTCCTGCTTGTGGAGCCGCACCAAAAAAGTTTAAAGAGTGTCAATGTGAAAACGACGATGTTCGTTTTCATTATCGAACTTGGGTTCCCGGTGATGGCCATTATCATTGGTTGCAAGGCCCAATCAACCCCCTTTCCATGGAGCATCGAACTAAATACCTCGTTCGCACCATTCGTCGCATTTTGGCGTTTTTACAATTGTGATTTATCCCCTTAAAGTTGTTTACTAAGTTATAATTCACCTGAGGCCACTTAGGTGGAAATGTTAATACTTAAGTTTGATTTTGATTCTATTTAAGAGTCTGATAGAAATGAAGACTAAATAAAGATGTATTAGGACTATATCCTAGAAATCTTTCAAGTACATCATTCATGCATGAAGATTATTCTATAGACTAACTTAATATTGTCATGGTGAAATGTTATTGTTAATTATGGGCTTGTATTCCCAATATATCAATAAATCACATCTAATTTTACATCCCTTTTCCCTTCTCTACAACATAAAAAAATAATGCACTTAAAAAGGTTTACTAGGTCCTAAAATTAACTAAACCTTGCATCAATTTAAATAAAAGAGTCTTCTATGCTAAAATATCCAAAGGCTAATTCAACTCTTAATAATTATTACTCGGAGGTTTATCAAGATTCAAATCATTAATACTAAGGAAAACTATGGAATTAAAGCTTAGCAATTTGTGGTATTATAATCCATGACTCATAATCTATGGTGGAAACCATACAAAAAATGTAGGCAACTAATCCACCACCTCATATACCTACCATTGTAGTAAGAGAACAGACTACCAATTGGGTTGGAATGCCAAGATCAACAGAACCTACAAAACCACAAGAAGTGCCTTTAATTTTTCCAAGCAAACTCATTTTTGTTGAGGAGATTTTTAAAGATATCAATAGATAGATGCTGGAAACTGATTCTACACTAAACCTTGAGCAATTATTCAAAATAACACCTAAGTTAAAGAAGAATTTGTGGTTAAAATTGAAATCAAATAAACCACATACTTACACTAGGTCTATGACAAACAAAACAACCCCATCTTTAGTTTTTGACATTAACACAACAACAATTACTATGAATAATTATATGGCTATTATTCAAGTACAGATAGGAAGAAACATTATTGATGATGTGCTTTGGATGGAGGGTCATGGGTAAATATCATCACAAACTAATTGCTAGGTAGTTATTTTCTATTGGAATAATCAATTTACTTCTAGAAAGTGTGAGCGCAGTTATAGTCAAATTGTGCAGATTGAAAAGATTACAAATATTGTAAATTTTGTTGAAGAACCTACTATAATTCATAGAATTAGTGCAAAAACAATTGTTAAGTTAAAGAACCTAAGGAAAATCTTGAAGACAAGGTGTATCCTTAGACTTACTATAACCATAGACCCAATCAAGTACGAATCAATGATACCCTAACAAAGGTCAAAATACATGAATTGCGGATTGCACCTAATGGACCCTAACTAAAGATCAACCTAGGAACATAAGATAATCCACATATAACTAAAGTGAATGCCCAACTAGTTGTAGAGAACATGAGTTATTTAAAGAAGCTATTGTTGGAGTACAAAGACTTGTTTGCATGGATTTATAAAGACTTGAAATGCATACCTCTAGAATTGGCACATCTATTGAGTTGGACACATCAATTCCACTAGTAAATCAAGTCAGGTACAAAATGAATCCAAATTATGTTGTAGTTGTTAAATAGGACATAAACAAATTGTTAACAACCGAATTTATATGATTTATAAAGGAAGCTACTTGGTTATCACCAATAGTGGTAATTCTTAAGAAGAATGGAAAGCTCAAAATCTATGTAAACTCAAAAAAATTGAATGCATCCACAAAGAAATATCCATACCCATTGCCTTTTATAGATGAGGTTCTAAACATAGTTGCAAGGCATGATGCCTATTCTTTTTAGATGGATATTCTGGATATCACTAAATATCTATATATAACACCAAAAGATAGATACAATTTACAAGCTTTGTAATAAATTGGGGTGGGTATTAGGTAGTGATACATCGTGGAATGAAAAATGGACCTCTTGCTTATTAGAGGGTAATAAATAGAGCCTCTAGAGATTATATAGACAAATCCATGAAGATTTTTCTAGATGATTTCATTATTTATAGTGACATGGATACTCAATTGGATAAGCTTGGATTGTGCTTCCAGAATTGCAGAGAATTTGGGATTAGTCTAAACCTAGATAAATGTGTATTTACAATATTTTTAGGGATGATAATGGGGTTTATAGTATCCAACCTAGGTCAACTACCAAATCACGAGAAAATCCAAGGGCGATGTAGTTTAAATGCTTGTACCCATAGATCCACAATAGATTTAAGTATTCAATGGAATGGCTTAGTTTTATAAATGTTTCATCAAGAATTTTGCATTCATAATGGCCCCAATTACTAAAGTCATGAGGAAGATTAAATAATTTCTCTGGACCCTAGAGTGTCAGGTAACTTGGGAGTTGATAAAACAAAAATATAAAAAAACACCTATTCTTATATCTCCAAATTGGGATATAGAGTTCCATGTTCATATAGATGCATTGTTGTGCTATATGCTAGCACAAAATTTGATAGGAAAGCATGATTAGCCTATCATTTACACTCTTTTATAAAACAAAGAAAATAGAAACTATAGTACCATAGAGTGTGAATCTTCAACAATGGTATTCACACTTCACATGAAGTTCAAACTTACTTATTTGATAATAAGTTTGTGTTTTATGTTGACCATATGGATTTAGTCTATCTAATAAACAAACCACATGTTTTAGGTCATATTGTTAGATGGCTACTTTTGTTTCTAGAGTATGAAGTCACATTAGTATATAAAATAGGATGTACATATGTAGTAGTAGATGCATTATTTAGGCTACCAAATATTACATAACTAATAGGAATACCTGATCAAACCACAAATATAACATTGTTTCAATTAAAACTGATATGGTTAAAAGAGGTCAAAGATTATTTACAAATAGGGCATATGCTTAAAATTTTGACAAACATTCAAAAATAGAAGCTGGTAAAACATGCAGAACCTTTATAATACATGATGGAGTATTGTATTGTATGGGCCAAGACAACATATTTTGATGTTGTGTAACCATAGAGGAAGCATACAAGATATTGCGGGAGTTCCATGAAGGTTTTGTAGGTGGCCATTTCGTAGTAGAAATCACTGCCAAAAAGATCCTCAATGGCCCACACTATTCAATGATGCTACAAAATATTGTAGATTAAGTGATGTTTGCCAATGAGTTGGAGGTTTAATAACAAAGAATTTAATTAAGCTACTCACTATTCTCCCATAAAAGCCATTGGATAGTGATAGTTAATAGTCACATTGGACAAGTTGCATGTGCATTAATTGCAAACAACAAGGAATTTTGGATGAAAGAAAAATGAACAAAATACACCTTCATCCTTTGATTAGCCATATCATATTATAACTTGTGACTAAGATGTGATTTTTTTGGTGAATAATGGAAGCAAATGATGTGTTACCACGTGTCTCAACTTTTAATAATTTCAAATGTTTTTACTATAATTTTGAAATAATCCAAGACTTCTAATTTTTATGCTTAAATAGTTTTAGAATGTGACACGGGGTGTAATAAAAATTTGCCACATGGCATGTTAATTAAATTTGTCCAAAATAAATGTGAATCAATATTTAAGTATATAAGTTGAACTAGGTAGGTAGGTAGGTAGTACTTACCCACCTACCTACCTACCTAGGCTTACCTACCTAAATAGGAAGTTAAGTAGGTAGATAGGATTTACATATCCATTTATTTAAACTAGACACCTATCTAGGTAGGACTTACTTACCTAGGTAGGTAGGTAGGTTAGGGAAACAGGTAAGTTAAGCATAAGTACATGAATGTTTACATTTTATTTTGGGTTAAACCTTTTTTATTGCTTCATCCCATATGCTCATGGTTTTTAAAATGAAAATATGAAACAAAACACCTTGTTTATATATTTCTCAAGATGAGAATGAAATCCAAAACATATATGATAAATTTTGTCATTGCAAATAATTTGCAACTAAACATTTTAAGTCACGAACTACTTATAATTAAAAAGTTTGTCCCATATTTTTATCTTCATTTGAATTTTTGTAAATTATATAATTGGGTAGGTAAGTGCTTACCTAACTAGCTAATTAGTTAACAAATAAATTAATTAAAAATTTAAACAAAAATAACACAACTTACAATTTATTTGAAACTATTTATTAATTTATAAACCTACCAATTAATTAATTAACACATAAATTAAAAACTAACTAATCAACTAATAGACTAGTCAATTTACTAATTATTTATAGTAATAATCATCAATACTTTTCAATAACACAATTATATAATTAACAAAATATTTATATTATTAGTCATTATTAAATAATAGTTCATAAAAAATGAATTAATAAATTAATTTTAACTAATAATTAATAATTAGTAATTATAAATATTAAATACTAATTTTACTAGTAGCTAGCCTAGGCTAATTATTTTGTTACAATTATTCCCATTATTTTTTCATTTTTATAGCTAATAATGTTTTAAAAATAACATTCATTGAATTATTACTGTAGCTAGTTGGTAGCCAAGGATAGCTGCTTTATTTTTATTATTCATATTATTATCTTTTTAAAATATGAAATGATATAATAAATACTTAATATTTCAAATAAAATTTCTTTTTAGTAAGTATATTTGTCCTTTAAAAATGATTTCTACATTTAAATAATAATCTACTAAATTTCTTTATTGACTATTATAGTAATTATTATACTCTAGTAATATTTAATAATTTATTACTTATAATAATAATAATAATGTAATTTGGAGTTAGTTTAGGATAGTTATTTTATATCATTATATACATTATTATGTCACATTATGAGAAATCATGTCCTTTGCAACTTGTCTGATGCAATTAAAAAATGTTTTTTAGAACTAATTTGAGTTGTAAACTAGTTTTAAAAAACATTTTAAAATTGCATCGGACAAGTTGCAAAGGACATGATTTCTCATAATGTCACTTGTTATAATAATAATAATAATTTATTTTAATAAATATTCAATTTTTTAGTAAAAGAAATCAATCTTTAATAAGTACATTAGTCCTTTGAAAATAATTTCAATAATCATATAACAATTTATTATTATTTTATTCATTATTTCATTAATTTAAATAAATAAATATCAAAATATTAAAATATAATTAAATTATTGTTGGAAGTATTAGTGTAAGTTAAATATTTTTAAATTTATTATTATCAATATTTCATAATGATTATGATAAATTCAATAGGAATAATGGTTGTAATTTTAGTAAATCATATTATTATTATTTCTATCATCTAATATCATCATCATTGTTGTGTAATAAAATATTATTGCTTAATTTTTGTCAAATATTATACATACATATATATATATATATAAGGTAATTACATAACATTGGTTTTTTAGTCACTATGGATAAATTCGATCCAAATCTTGTACTTGTTAATGTAAATAAGTTAAAACCTTATCAAATTTTGGATGACGAAGCACAAACCATAGATTGTCCAAAACCAATATATTGGGAAGGACAAAAAGATGTTGATTTGATGATAAAAAAGAAGACAATGATGAAGAACCAATTTACATGGTACAAATTGAACAGATTGATGAAAAATCCATGATGAAAGTAGACATGTTTTGTATGAAGGTGGATGTGGATGACATTTGTTTGGATCCAAGGCTAGATGGCAACAATAGGTTCATTGTTTCAAATAATGAAACCTTGAAAAGAAAAGTGACAAATTAGGGGGTGTGAAAGTTAATGGTGTCGAGTTGTCATGATGATGTTTGTGAACAATCATTTTCATTCGCCTCTTTCATTTTCCATCGTTTCCAACTCATCGAAATGACCAAAGAGAATTTTGTTGAGAAGCTTAGGAGAATTGTGAAAGAGAAAAAAAAAGTGAGAAAAAATCTTGTTTGTGAAAGAAAGAGGGAGTTGAAACATTAGGAAGAGGTTGCTACAAGAGGCCAACAGACGAGAGTAGATCAATCTTCACATTCTAGATTTGCAAATTCGCAACTACTCCAAGTTTGTTTCCCATCTATTTTTTCAAACTATGATCTAAGAAGGAGGATTGAAGCTGAAAGTTTAGGTATTTCAATGTAAATGAAAAGCAAACTAAAAAAGTGGTTACAATTTTTGAGAAAACGAAGGATTTCGTTTTGTCAAGACATGCTAGAATCTATGGTGCTAATAGATTATGAGGATGAGGACAACCTATGGTTTTTTCAAGGACTAAAATAATCAATAGCACCAACACCAACTTCATTTGTTGTTTTTTCTAAACAATAGTTTGTACTAAGTTTTTTGAACCCTCACATGAACTGAAGTGGTTGATGTTCATACCCATAGAACAATCTTACAATCATGAATTAGAAAGAATTATAACATAGGTAAAAATGGAAGCTATAGAGAAAAGATGGATGTCTAAAATGGGATTAGTGGGACTATTTGAGATCAAATGGACAACACCATGTCATGATTGGATGGTGGAGTTTCTCAATACATGGTAGGAGAAAGAATAGACAATTTACGTTAATTACTATTGACATACATGTGATCATAGATGTTTTCAAATTTCCAACATTAGTTGGAAGGAAAAGAAACAAGTAGATAAATAAACTCAAAAACCGATGCTTCAAGGTGTTGTTTTGTTTGGTGCATACACTAATATAGAATAGTGGAATGGCAATAAAATGAAGGAACCATGCACCATTCAGTTTTTTCACTTAATCAAATTATTTACCAAAGAGATAAGATCTCTTGTTTTAGTAACAAAAATGATATTTCAGTCATGATGGTAGACCAAGGGTAATTTGTAAATTGGGCAAATACTATGTACAAACAATTTGCATAGGGCATTAGTCAAGTGGATATCTTCATAGACCAAGATGCTCAAGGGTACAATTAAGGTTTGTCAACAATAAACTTTACACCCGAATTATGACACATGTGTAAAAGGTATCATTGATGGATTCTTGCCCTTCATGATTAGTACAAATACCACATATCCATAACAACCAAGGTAAACAAATTCAATGTGTTAAGTTCCATGTGGTGAATATTTAGCGTGATAAAACTTCACAAACATGTGCAAATCATATTTATTTTGCAATGAGAAATAATGTTGTGCATGCACACACAAGTTCACACACACACACACACACACACATATAGGCACACCCACATACATGCACGAGTGTTTCCATCATTTATTACTTTATATCATAATTAAACAATGTTATGTCATTTCTATTGCTTGGAGAACCACGCTAATTTCCATGGTTGTGAAGGTTTTAATGCTTAACCCCACCAATTTTCTCCATTATTATTTTGTCTTCCCTTTTTTTTCCCCATATGGTCCATCTCCCATCATACCCCTTCCCCTATATTCTCATACAAAGCCTTTTACAACTCTTACCATCTTTCTTTCATTGGTAATACAATATTTAAGCTCGATTATTATGTCCTTTAGTTTAGCTATTCTCATGTTAGCTATCCTCACCAATAGATGCTAAGAAATTCCAAAGATTCATAACTTCTTCAAAAAGATTATGAATTGAAGGTTTTAAGTATTCATTTTACAACCTTTGGAAAAGATTTCCAATGTTGTATCAATTGCCTCAATCAGAATCAATTTGACCTTTCGAATGCCAAAAATGTGAAGATATGAAATCAATTCTAGTAATTTCAGAAGGCAATTTAGTAGGCACATTTTGGTAGGTAATTAAGTAGGCACATATTTCCATAAGTAATCTACGACTTTGGTTATCCATTAATCTGGTTAGTTATTAGTCTACTATTGTTGGTTAACATGTAATCCATTTCCCTAACAAGGTTTATGCTAAAAAAGATGTATGTCATTTTACCTTAATCATAGAAACATTATACTAATATTTTTTCCCTAAGAACAATATACAAATCTTAGCCATGTTAGAGCTTAAATCAAAGCACAATAAACCTCCACATCAAAGGCCATTGCTTTAAAATTAAAAGATAGGTTGTGAAGAAGCAAATGTCCTCTAACATCATAAAGCATATTTCCAAGGCAAAATCTAGAGTTGGTTAAACAAAGACAAAACATGGGCCGACAAAGTACAATGGACTTTGAGGAAGAAGAAAAAGAAGAGATGTTTTTATAGAACAAAGAGAGAAGTTAAATGTGGGGAACAATGAACCCAATTTTTGAAGTACTATCATCTTACATTATTTCAAGACAACAACCTTAGAATGAAGCATAGAAACCTTCATCACCTAAACTTGTCCACAAGACAAAAACAAACCTCTAACATGAACCAAATATTGAAGGTCCCAGTGGACAACATGTTCCCTAGCAAGAGTAAAGACAATAATCTATGTCTCCAAATCTAGATGCTATTAGATGGCCTCCACCATGTTCACCATTTCCATAACAATAGGAACATGTACAATTTCAATCTATGCCTATAGTATAGTAGGAGGATAAGCCATCCTCATCAACAGGTTTTTATGAAACTAGAACTTCATATGGGATGTATAAAAATGTAGTACCTTCAACAAAGACATCCAACAATGGCACTCTGTTACTTCAAATGCCACAAACTCTAGCTACATTAAGTGAGGAGGTTGATGAACATCTAAAGATTGTTGGAATGTCCCAACATTTTTCACATTATAGTAAAAAAATGGAGCAAACATTGATTGAATTGTTCGAGCTCAAGCTAAAGCACACTCAATATGAAGTTGAAAAACTAAAATTATAAGGCAAGTTCAACACTATAATGTAGGAAGTAGATTCATTAAGGCATAGGGTCCTAGTTCAAGAGGTTCAATCCAAGAAGGTTTTACATGTTAAAAAATTATAATATAATAAAATTCAAATGGAGTTTTCCAAATAGGTTAAAAGAAGAGTAATCTAGAACAACAACTGTAGTCCATGGAAAGTATTAAGGTGGAAAGAGATTTGTTTATGCACACTCAAGAGCAAGGAAAACATAAGTACTAGGACTTGAAGAAGCATGCAAATGAATTTGAAGCAAGATCTATGGAGCTGCAAATAGATAAAAACAATCTAGAACATATTGTTAGGGAACATGATGAGGAGATTTTGAAACTAAAACATGAGATTTAGATTGTTGTGTAATTGAAGAATGAAGCAATTCTGGAAAAAGAACAAACTCATGCAACTTGTAATTATCAATTACACTAGAAGTTACAACATGATGCTAATTAGATACAAGTAGTTGTAGGGACGTTAACGACCATGGGACCTTACCTATCTAAGCATAGATTGTAAAAATATGACATCTTTATGCAGAATACCATCTTGAGAATTAGATAGAAGTTAATGGAGTTCCAAGCATATGATGTTGATGATTGGTGGAATTTGGTCCAAGATCTTTTATAGAAATATGTATGAGGGTTATTTAATGAGCACAAAGCAGACAAAGCTAGTTATAGAAGGAGGGTAAATGCATGGTATGGTGGTTAAAAAACAGCAAATGTTCCACTCCATACCAATCCATTGTAGTTCCATTACAGTGATGAGTTGGCATTTTTGACTATTTCCATTGGCTAAGGGAAGAACATTCTTTGACCTAAGTGCATAAGTTTTGGTGTCACTAACATGGAGCGGGAAATTTGAAATTTTTGTTAATAGGTTTCCCTTGTGAGATCTTCATCACATAGGTTTTCTTCTAAAGATTTTGACTACAAAAATTCATTGTCATTAATTGGTGCGTGGACAAGATTCAGAGTAAGATCAGAAGATCAAACCTCTCGACTTGAGCTATAATCATTTGAAAGAAGTTTGGATGTGTATGAGAGCTCTGACAAAACACAAAGAGTGGGTAGAATTGTACATGTTTGCTTTTATGCTTGTAAAGATCTCCTCAATCATTTCATCAAATACCATGTCACTTAACGTAGATGCAATAGTTAGCTCGGGTGTCATAGACTCAAAGAAACATGTAAAATTAGAACTTGTCATATCTTCATGGGTAGATCCTTTGTATGGGACACCACAAAAGATTATTTTTGACAAAAAAACCTTACCTTCCAAGAAAAAAATCTCTAATAAGTATGTTGATCTTTGTAGTAAAGGACCTGGCCCAAAACATTTGAAAGTAGGGAGGGATTGTGAGCCATACCGACACAACCATGTGCGGTAGTCTCAATTTTTAAGAGTTACATTGGGGTTATTTGAGTGGGGTAAGGTTATTAAGGGCTTTTAGTGACTTCATAGGGAATGATGAATGCACTTCGTGCGTAGGGGGGTTGTTTTTTTTTTCTGAAATGCGTTATTGGTGAATAAGGAGTTGGATTAGTTCTTTTCTTCAACAAAGGCTAATAACCATAGTTTTAGAAACTTTGTTGTGTAATTAGGGGTGATAAATCTTTAGAGGGTTAGGGGTAGAAGTAGACACCAAAATTTGCGGTGTTCAACACAACATTAGTCTTGTTATGGTATTTAGGGAGTAGTAAGGATGTTAGAAATTCTTGAAGCAGTTGAGGGGATGTTAATGAAAGGTTTAATAGAGATAGAATAATTTTCAAGCCATTGAACATAAGGTTAATTCAAAGCAATTCAACGATTAAATAGATAGTATGATAGTGTGCCAATGGCAATAGGAGTCTGATGATAACTGAAACATTTATTTAGAATAGGGATAAGCTCAGCAAGGAGCTACAAGTACATGTAAAATCTTGAGTTATGCCATAGTGATAGTTCATAACTGCAGGAAATCTAGGATGCATCGGATGGTGCGAATTAGGTAGTTTACTTTGCTATTAGGAAGCGGTCGACGAATCGGACCGCACAACCAACGATAGTGACCAATGCTAGGAACTGAAAACCATGCAAATATAGAAGTATTTTCAGTTTCGTAATAACCTTCACAAACGGTTTCGGGTTCGTCACCAGAAGCGGGGTCGACTTGTAGCAAGATCACCAGGGTGTGAGAGTTCGAAGAAATACGATAGTACTAGGTTCGAGGGGGTTCAACTTTAAGACGAACACGCACCTCTCGAGGTTCGGGTTCTTCATCACAAGGATGTTGTGTTAGGGTAAGATTTAGAGACGACTCCGGAGACAGTTCTTCATTCACTTGTGTGACCATGCGCGACGCCGTAATTTCAAGGAAAGGAAAAAGGTCAGATCTTCAATCAAAATCAAATTGACAATGAAGGTGTGAAGGACTTGTTATATTGAGGTGCGCAATCATAATTTATAAATCGAAAAAAAGGAAAAAAATGCGTGAGTAACAGCTTAAGACCATGGTAAAGTAAAATTGTAAGGTCAAAGGAAAAAATTGAAGGTTTAAGTAAAGTTTATTTTGGGAAAATGGAAGAGGTGAAAAGGTGTTTTTCCTTCACATTCCATTGGCCACCAAGCATGGAACTTTCCATTGGCCACCAAGCTTGGAACTTTCCATTGGCCACCAAGCATGGAACTTTCCATTGGCCACCAAGCTTGGAACTTTCCATTGGCCACCAAGCTTGGAACTTTCCATTGGCCACCAAGCTTGGAACTTTCCATTGGCCACCAAGCATGGAACTTTCCATTGGCCACCAAGCTTGGAACATTCCATTGGCCACCAAGCATGAAACCTTCCATTGGCCACCAAGCTTGGAACATTCCATTAGCCACCAAACATGGAACCTTCCATTGGCCACCAAGCTTGGAACATTCCATTGGCCACCCAGCATGGAACCTTCCATTGGCCACCAAGCTTGGAACATTCCATTGGCCACCAAGCTTTGGATTTACCTTCACCTCCCTTCTCCTTCTTTTTAAAAAGCGAACTTGGATCATTAGGAGCTCTTTTTTTGCCTCGGAGATAATTTTCATGCAATCTTGAATATTTGTTTCCACAAGCTTCTTGAAGAGGAAAATAATGATTAGTCTTAGTAGAGGGAAAAAGGAAGGAAAGTAGAAGGAAAATCTTGTAATAGTTTTGAAGGAATGGGGGTGGGTAGTGATAGTGTTGGAAGGTTGGAACTTTAGAGAAATTTCACAAACCCTTTCGGGTTACATAGCATAACTTCTTATTAGTTTAGCTGCAGATCTTGAAATTTGGTAGCAAGTTGCGTCTTGTAGTTAGCTTTCTAACAAGCTAAGGCAAGCTGGATTTGAATAATGTATGTGTTAGAAATGAGGTTTTTAGTGACTGAGGGTTTACAGTCAAGTTGAACCGACTGCCTTCACAAAAACCCTCTCGGGTTTGGTAGTATAACTCCTTACTGGTGTGGTTGCAGAGCCTAGGATTTGGTATCAAGATACACCTTATTGTTAGCTTTCTAGAAAGCTATGGCAAGTCGAATTTGAATAACATACAACATTTCAAGTGACTAGTGGTCTGCAGCTATGTTGGACATGGTGTTGAGTCCTTAAACATTGGTTTAAATGAATGACAATTTGACATGAAGTCCTAGAATGTGTAGTGTGTGAGCTTGAAAAATATATCTATTAGTTTTAATCGTAAATGATGCATAGGAGGTGGGCTACTTAATTTCAACTACAAACGCAATCTAACATCTAGAATTACATTTGCATTTTTTTCCTTCACTAGTAGCATTTGTGCTTTCAAGCATAATCACCTTGTAGAACCGGGAATAGAGGGACAGAAAGTCACCTCACAGGGATATTCTGGAGGAGGAAGTGAAAGCTTTCTTTGGACCTTCCATAAATAGGAATAAATATTGATATCGCCACACAAATGATGAAGAACTAATCGCTAGAATATAAAATTTGTTCATGGTAACGCACCAACAAACCCAAGTTCCAAACATTCGCATGATCAATAAGGCGAAAGCAAGGGGGATCGTATGCGAGAAATAGGGAAAGGACATTAATTGCATTAGTAGAAAACCCCCTTTTTTTAACCAAAAATTTTCAACTACATAACATTTGCAACTATGTTTCAACTGGATTTAAATAAATAAATAAATAAATTATGGAAATTTCCAATTAAGTTGATTCGTTTACTATATTGGTATATAGTTGAAAGCATTTTTCAACTATGTGGTCATTTGCCGAATATTCCCAACATCAACAATGTCTCCAAGTTGAACTTCCAATTATGTTGGTAAACAATGTGAAGCATGTTTCAACTAAGGGGTCATTTTTAAAATATTTTTAGCATTTAAGGTTCTTTAGTTAGCACATAGTCAAGACATTGACTAGTGTTCAACTATTTTGGATGATAAAATGTATTAAAAGATGGATGAAATATAGCCTTGTTTGTAACTATCTCTTTCAACTAGGTTAAATAATCAATAGACAACTTTAATTTTATACATATATAATTGAAATATTTATTTAAAATTATGATAACATTAAATTACATGTAAATTTTATTTGTATAAATGAATGGGTTTTTTTTGTGCCTATAAGTGTTAAACTTTAATTTCAAAGTAAAGTTTAAGAAATTTTTAAAAATATGTTAGTACTAATGTTTATGTCAATACACATGTAATTTCTTATTTCTATGTAGATCATTACAAAATATCAAGTAATGATACATAATCAATATAATTGTGCAACTATAATATTTATTCATTTTTATACACATGATATCTTAATATTTGTTTAAAATTATGATAAAAACTCATTAAACACTAATGTACCCTATGTCATTGGCCCAAGTTTGAATGCATTCGATTGAATTTTCCTTCCCAACCCCTTTTTGCAATTTGTTTGAATTTCCAACAACAATACGTTCCCACCAAAAATTCAATAATATTGTTCACATTTTAGGCCTCAAAATTATGAAATCGACTTTATAAATCGAACTTGGTGAGGGCTTTCCAACAATACCAAGAACGCCCCCAAGTTCCAATATAGTTTTCTATCTTGGTTTTTCAAAAAATTCAATGAAAAAATGGTTCAATAATCAATAGATTTCACAATGTAGCTCTAAACATTCTAAATCAAGTTGTTGCACCCTTATTCATTGAGAACTTTTTGATGACAAGTTCCATAGCATAACCTAAGACACCGTGGTTTGGGAGATATCATTATGACAAAACAAAACAAACTACCTTCCTTCATGGATAAATAAGGTAGCATGTGTTGTTGGCCCCAAATGTGAACACATTCAAATCATTTGCCCTTCTAAACCCAATTTGTTGTAATTTGTTTGAATTTTCAACAACAAAATTCATTCAAAATTCAATATCTTCCAGACCTTAAATATGAAAATTATGAAATAAATTTCATTAAATCTAATTCGGTGATTACTTTCCAATAACACCAAGTAAACCTTTGGATTCGAGTAAATTTTCTATTTATAATTTTATTAATGTTTATTAAGAAAATGGTTCAATAATCAATAACTTTTGCTTTGTAGCTCCAAAACATTTCAACCCAAGTCAGCGCACCCCTATTCATTATTAGGTTTTCAAAGATATCAATAGCATTATATGAGTTCCTTTCTTTGAATTTTTTGGTCATGAACACAAATTTGAAACATGATTTGAGAATTTTCTTGGGAATTTTTTTCAAAAGTAACTTGGAAGTAATTTTATTTTTAGATTTTTATTAGATAATTAATTGAGTAAGTATAATTTAATTATGAATTTCCAAAGTTAATGCTATCAATTTTTGAAGGGACCATTTTAAGTACGAATATTTTTTTTTGACAATTTTTTATTTTTTATTTCCAAAATAAGCTTTAAGCCATATATTCATGCATGCAATTGATAAACATGAAACAAAAAAATTTTAGTTGTGAAAATATTTTAAGTAAGGGGCCCATGAAAATGATTTGGTTGTTTTTGGTTCCTTAACCATTCCTTGAGGTGGCTTCTAGTGCTACCATGACCAAAGGATGGGTTCATTCCCTAGGTTACTTTAAACTATACCCTATGTCATTTTAAGCTACCGTGGTTATTTAAAGTTATATCATAAGTTATTATAAATTATTATAAGTTATTATATTTTAAGGTATCCTAGCTTATTATAGACTTTTTACTTAAAGTTATTTTAAACTAATTTATTTAATTGGCCCTAAGCTATACCTTAGGTTATTCAAGGTCATTTTATTTTGTGTTATTATAAGTTATTTTATTCGAAGGTATAATAGTTTAAAATAACGTGAAATACAATATAATAACCTAGAAAGTAAAATGGCATATAATAATTTAAAGTGACATAACCTAAGGTAGAATAATCTCAAATAATCCATAATAACCTTGAGAAAATAATTTAAAATAGCCAAAAATGGCATATGGTAGAATAATCAATAATAACTTAAAATATATTCCAATAAAATAACTTAAAATTACCATGAACAATTTGTGGTATAATAACCTAAAATAATTAATAATAACATAAGGTGAAAAAAATTTAAATAGTCAAAAAAAACAAAATAGGTTTAAATAACTAAGAATAACCTAGAATAATCAATAATAATTTACAATAGAATAACCAATAATAACATATAATATAATAACCAATAATAGCCAATGATAGAATAGCTAAAAATAACATATAGTAAATAGCCAATAATAGCTTAAAATAATTTATAATAGCCAATGATATAATAATTTAAAATAAAATAACCTATAATAGCCATTAATAGCCTATGATAAAATAACCAATAATAATTTATGGTAAAATAACCTAAAATAACCAACAATAGTTTGTGATAAAATAACCAAAAATAGCCTAAGGTAAAATATCCAAGAATAGACTACAATAGAATAACCAACGATAACTTATGTTTAAATAGCCAAAAATATTTTATTATAGAATAACCAATAATAGCCTATGATAGAATAACCAAAAGTAATGTATGATAAAATAACTTCATTATAACAAAAAATGTCCTTGTACACCAAGTGATTTCACTAAATTTTGAATGAATTCATCGGTTTTAGTAAATGGGGACTAATAATTACATTTTATAATAGTGCCTAGAATGACCAATAATAACCTATGGTAAAATAGTCAACAATGGCCTACGATATAATAACCAAAAATAATGTATCATATAATAGCTAAAAATAACCTATGATAAATAGTTAAGAATATTGTATGATACAATAACCAAAAATAATCAATGGTGAAATAGTTTAAAATAACTAACAATAGCCTATGATAAAATAACCAAAAATAACCAATGATAAAATAGCCTAGGGTAAAATAATTTAAAATAATTAACAATAGTTTATGATAGAATAACCTATGATAATTAATGAAAAAATAGCTTATGATAAAATAGCCTTAAATAGTGAACAATAGCCTATGATGCAATACCCTAAAATAACCTATGATAGAACAACAAAAAAAATCAATAGTAACCTATGGTAAAATAATGTTTAATAACTAACAATGGCATATGATTGAATAACCTATGGTAGAAAAGCCAATAATATCCTATGGTAAAATAAAATAGAATAACTAACAATGGCTTATGATTGAATAACCTATGGTAGAATAACTAATAATAGCCTAGGGTAAAAAAAATGTGCATAATAATATGTGATGACAAAAAAAGTCATTCATTTAAATAATAATTCAATGGTTAAAGATTTGCTCCTTAAACATGGAGGTGAAAGGAAGTGAAGGTTTCAGACTTTCACACTTGCACCCTAGGTTGGTGGGCAAGGTGTATAGGTGGGTTAGGTTCCTAATTTAGGCTAGGTAGCATAATGAATGTTTCTAGGTGCCTAATTTAGGTTTGTAATTAACTATTAGTGATTTTGATTAATTATTGGTGAATTCAATTAACTATTAATGAATTCATGTGTCTATAGTAACTTGTCTTTGTTTATTAAAAGGTTGCCCACTTTCACCATGATAAATTTGTCCAATTTCACTCAAAATTTAATGAAACACAAAGTGAATTTGAATGCATATTGGTGTAGTGAATTCATGTTAAAGTCAGAGAACAATTTTGATGATGAAAAAAAATGATACTGCAATATGATTTTGTTCCATATTTTTCTATTTCCACCCAATATATTATATGGTCTGATCTATTTTTAGATCATTGTAAAGGTCATAATTGTGCGGAGATGTATTTTGTAATGCATTTTTGATTGAGTTTTGGCTTTGGTTTTTATAATTGTTATTAACCAGACTCTTTATGTTTGAAAAAATCAAATTAAAATACAAAATTTTAGAATGAAACAATGTTCAAATATTAGTAATTATCATTCTTGACCCACTATAGGGGTGACCAATGTTAAAAATTGTGTATTTCAAAATACATCATGGGGGAATTTATTATGAAATGGAAATAAATTTATGTATTATCATTAATATGTATTAACAAAACTTATTGTAAGTTTAAAGTTTTTTTGATAAATTTTGCATGTCCAAAAGCATTTTTTAAAGATTATAACCAATTTTAAAAGTCCTTTTATAACACAAATATACATGAGTTTTAAAGGTTTTTGAAGCTAATTTGTTTTTCTTTTAATGCATCATTAATCAACATTAATTTTGTTGTGCATTCATGGTTAGGACCACAAAAGGAACCATGACACCAATTTGTCTTGTGTCCTAAATTTTTAAGTAAGAATTTAGCAAAATGAATGTTCTGAAATGTTAAACAATGAAAGGGGGATATGTATGTTTAAGCTTTCAATTAATAAATGTTATAATGAATGATTAAAATCAATTGAACAAATTTTGTCATGTTCAAGTATAAACCAAAAAGGAATGCGGGACTACTTTGACATTCAATAATTATATACTTTCATTTGGAGTGCCAAATCCTATTGAAAACATGAAATAATGTCTTTTTTTTGCACTCACATCTCTTATATTTCTTTCCAAACCTTTGGATATAAATTTTTAATTAACAAAATTAATTCAATTTTTTATCAACACATCTATTTTATGAAAAAATCCAATATTCTAACATCAATTCCACAAATTTTGGTGATTTATCATATAAAAAGTTTGTCTCATCATATAAAACATGTTTTATTTTATTTGTGGTCAAAATATGGAGCAATTTGAACAAATATTGCTAGTTCTTGAGCCATATTTCAAAACATTTCAAAACATGTTTTAATCATTCAAATCATAAAAAATCAGCACCATTTTAATCAATAAGTATGTGAGTATCTAATGAAAAAAGAAAATTTACCAAATAAATTATTTTGTAAGTGTAATGATCATTCAAAGTAATGTCTTAAGAGTAATTTTGGGGCGAGATAATCCTTTTGTGTACCCCAATGATTAATGTACCTTTTGGTGTTAGATTACCATTTTTTCAAATTTTAATCATAATTTCAAATTTTAAATCTCAAATACCTATGGATAGAACAAAAAGTTTTATTTTTATTTAATTTTTTAAATAAATTAATTATGAGATTTAAAAAATTAAATTTGACCTATAATAAGGATTTGCATGCCATTTAATTAAGAAAGTTTATTGGAATTTGAATTAATTAATTTGGGCATAATTAAAATAAAAATATCCACAAAAGTTCAAGTCTTCAAATTGCATGAGGCCATTTGGATGAATTGATCGACTTTTGTTAATGTTTGATCAATGGTTCAGATCATATTTTGCTACTTATTATCACATTGTAGCCATTGACAATGAACCTTACCTCTAGTAAAGCTTGAAGAATGAACACCAACCTCAATGTGCATACTTGTTTCATAGTCTATTACTTGTTTGTTACAATATGAGTTTCAAATGGTGTTGCACAAACCAAAGTGCACATGCATACTTGCTTGGCATTTCCATTAAGGTTGAGGTGTGAGCATAAGGTGTCAAGTTGTTTGTCATAGTGAAACTAAAGGCTTGAGATTTGAACACACAAGTAATAAAGGTTGTAGGATGAATGGTAAGGAGGGTGCATACTATACATACTTGCTTCACAATTTGTTAGGTTTGTTGAAGGATGCATTTTCAATGTTATTGTTAAACAAAGGGTGCATTTATCTTTGCTTAACATTTTTGTTAGGGTTGAAGTTTGAGCGTGAGAAATCAAGGACTTTGTGAATAATGAAGTTGTTATTTGTTGCTTCATTATAAGTTTGAATTTTGATTGCACACAAATGTAGAATCATGGTTGTAAAAGAAAAAAAATTGCATTGATTGATGAGCTCTACTTTGTAGCCATGGGAAGATTGAAATCTTTTAATTGAAAGGTGCTCAAAAACAAGTTGAGAAGGTTTGCAAAGCAATGTTGGAGACTTTAAAGCATATTCACATTCTTGAAGAGTATGAATATCAACATTAGAAGTTAGGAAATTTATATCATATGACACATTTCTAGTCATAGAGGACACATATGATTGAACCCCCTAGAGTCACAACTACCATTTGGTTAAGGTTTTACAAAAAGCAATTTCACTTTTAATTAAATATGATTTCATTTTTCAACCCATTTTTAATCACTCTAAACAATTTGGAATGGAATTCAATATGAATTCTTGATTTTTTTAATAATCCAGTTAACTAATTAGTCCATATTTTTATTTCAAAAGTCCATTATTGATAATGAAGGCATTATTTTCAAAAAATAATTTTGCAAATGTCTTCATAATCAAGTTGTTAGTTTAGAATGAATCATAATTTAATGTATTTAAAATTAAAGTATTCACCATAAGTATTTAAATACAAAGCAACTTGCAAAAATCAAATTAGTGATGGCAAAAGTGAGCCACCATACCATGTATTCACATGGGGAAGAAAATAGCTTCCCAAGGAATCACAACAAACGTCTCCCTAAATATTTATTTTCTTCCTTGAGGTAATTTTGGGGAGGAAGTTCAATTCCCCATGGCATCATAGTAGATGTTTCTTTAGGGAATAATGGGGAAAACCCTATAACTTTACCATTTTTTCCCCGATAAAAGAAACCCCAATAGCTTTAATCATTTAAAACCCATAACAACTTGACAACAGTCATTTCCCTAGAGAATTTACTAACACAAGTTTTTCGAGGGAAATGTTGGTTTTCTTGGGAGTTCTTTGGGGATCCAACTTAAAATTAGGAAATGGAGACTTATCAACCAATTGCCAACAACATGCTTGAATTCATCATGATTGGTTTTTAATAGTGGGTAAGTTCTTGGATGTTTACATCACAAATTTAGCATGTGACAAATTAATAATGAAAATCATGTGAAGTTCATTCATTCATAGATTTGTGCATTTTACTTATGAATATCATGTGTTGAAAACACATTTGATGCACAAATAAATGTGTTGATGGATGAATTATGAACCTATGAATGAATGAATGTCACACAAATTTCATGTCTTCCTATAAATTTGTGTCAAATGTGTTTTTGATGCATGATATTAGTGTGTGAAACATACAAATTATGAATGAATGAATTTTGCACGATTTCCATTACTAAATCATAAAATGCTAAGTTTGTGATGTGCACCCATTGGTGTTTGAATGCATTGTAGACCCCAAGATATTATTGCAATTGTTTTTGATTGTATCCCACATCTACCATCACAAGGAGAATCTTAGACCATACTCTTGTCCTCCCATGTCAATCAAGTTGAACTAAGGAGGGATTTCATATTGAAGCTCCTCCATTCATATAAAACCAAAAAAAGGCCTATGATCTTGGACATCTTTGATTTGCCACATGTGTTGAAAATGATAATTGAATTTTAAATCATCATAATTGTCTATGTTAAAAATCTATCGTAAATGTTTTGTTTCTGCTGGCAAGGTGCTTAACATTGGAACAATAGCCTAGATTAGCATGTTCATGGTGTTGTTGCATGGATGCAAACGATTTTTTAGCATGCACATGTGATCATGCATTTTTTTTGGGTATTTGAACAATGTTGGGATGAAGTAAGGTTTTATGTGTGGCAACTGGGCTGTCATGTTAGAGTTGAAATTGCTTTTCAAATGTCAAATCAAGGTTTTGAGTGAACCTCGAATGGCTGTAGTTGGTGGGGACAAGGCTTTAACACCTTGTCTTCAGTTTGAAGATGTAAACTGCACATTTCTTCGCGGTTTGGTGGGTACAAGTGCCTAATTGTCTATAAGCCCAAACACACTTATAATTTACAATGTCACCTTCACAACAACAAGCTATGGCTTGTGATCATCAATGGCCCTCACCTTTGGGCATGGCATTGCCAACACTACTAGAATTCTTAGTTTTTCAAACTGAAAATTCTTGTAAAAAAAATCAGATTTGAACAAGGCCTCTCATTTTGGACAAGTTGATTTCAACATGGTTAGTGTGACAAGGGTGGTCTTTTTGATTAGTAGAATAGAGACCATTTTGATTGGTCATTCTGGTTAATGAATTGTGGACCATTTGACTAGCTAAATTATTTAAATAATTTTTTTTGAAAATTTATTATCAAAATTATTTTTTTGTAGGCAAGTATGTAGGTAGGTCATAAAATGCAAGTAGGTAGGTGGTAGCCTAACCTAGCTTAACCTACCTACTTCACCTAACTTAACCTAACATAGTATAGCTTATTTATCTTAGCCTAACCTACCTACCTTAGCCCCCTAAGCATGTACATAGGTTACAATCATAAAAAATTGAACCCTTGACCTCCCCACTAATAAACCAAGTCCTTAACCAATGGACCACACCATCAAACAATGTTCAACTTTTGTCAATTTTTTTATTTCACATGTTTATTTCAACACATCACTACAAGACTATGAAATACATAGGTAAGTAAGTGGGTAGGTAGGTTGTAATAAATACTTAGTAGGTGGGTGGGTGGGTGGATAGGTAAGTAGGTAGGTAATAATTAATAGATAGGTGGGTAGGTAAGTAGGTTATAGTAAGTAGGTAGGTGTGTGGGTTGTTGGGTAGGTAGGTAGATTATAGTAAGTAGGTGGGTGGGTGGGTAGGTATGTCGTAATAACATTGGTCATCTTGACGAAATGTTTTATTTGACTAAAACTTTATTGGTCATTTTTACTAATGGTGTCATGTGTTTCTTTCTGACTTGATTACATATTCCATTTAATTAAGAAGCATTGGTCATTTTCACCAAGGTTGTCAATTTTTTGTCCAATTTGACTAAATGTCCAAATTAACAAATAGTCAAATAAATCATTTCAATCATGTTCATTGGTCAAAAGATACACATGTCATTCAAGCCCCTAACCTCTAGTCAAAATGTACATGTTCATTAGTCAAGAAAAACCAATCAATCAACTTGGATCATTTGAAAAACCAAGAATCCTAGTAGTGCAAGTAGTGTTGATTTAATTTAAATTTGTTTCCTTGTGTAATTTTTCACAACATGGGCATTTGTACTTGGGTTGGCATTGCCCTTTGATAACGTGGATTGTATTTTCAACGACTTGCACTAGAAGAAAAACATGTATTTTCAACTAGTCTTTGTGACTAAATTTTAGTTACAAGAAACATTTTGCAACTAAAATCTTTTTAGTTGCCTAAGACAAGTCACATGTGATAAACTAATCGCAAATCACAAAGGGTATTGTATGAAAGAAAAAGTCAACAAATACATTTCATCCTTTTACTCCATTGTATACGTATTGTCACATATGACTAAGATGCAACTATTTTGGTCACAATTGAAGGCAAATCATGTGCTGCCACATGTTTTAATATTTGATTATTTAAAATATATATTATAAAATAATTATTATTTTGAAATAATCTAGGACGTTCAATTCAGATATTTGGATGATCTTACATTATGACATGTGGCCCAATGTAAATATGCCATGTGGCATTACAATTTTAATTTAATAAAAAAAATAATATTAGGTTGGTAGGTATTTAGGTAGGTACATAAATAGGTGCCTACAATGTCAAGCTACCTACCTACCTACTTAGGTCAAAAATTAAGTAGGTAGGTTCTACCTTCCTAGGTTAAATACCTACTCATATAGGTACATACTTAAGTAGGTAGGTACATAGGCCGACCTAGATGGCTAGGTCAAACTAAGTACCTACCTAGCTAAATAGATAAGTAGGTTAGGGAGTTAAGTATTTTAGAATTGTGCATTATTTATTTTTTTGTTTTGGGTTGAACCTTTTGATTAGATCATCCCATGTGCACTAATTTCATAATGTGAAATTGGATGGGCACACCCCCTTGTTTATATAATGTTCAAAGTAGGAATGAAGAACAAACAATATGGGATAAGTTTTGAAATTGCAACTTCCTTACAAACCAAGTTGTAATTCTAAAACTTTCTTCATGCCTTACTTTTTTAGTTTTCAGATTTTTAAA
>Ga0209611_10001788_pt1 | contig 37312 bp, 30 predicted proteins | sample S1TSphgellanicum_3_FD_187693 | JGI IMG/M metagenome (GOLD analysis project Ga0209611, IMG submission 187693) | Host-associated microbial communities from peat moss isolated from Minnesota, USA - S1T2_Fc - Sphagnum magellanicum MG (SPAdes) (version 2) | ecosystem: Host-associated > Plants > Peat...
TTCTTTATAAGATTTCACGATCCAATATATCAAAGGGTAGCTTCTGTATCTAAATAGATATGGAGGAGTTGAAGTAGTACTTCTATTGTGATTAATAGATCATTGTATTGAACATATTTACATAACATCGATTTCTTCAAATAGTTTAGAGTTATTGACCTTTTTGGAAGGTTAACAAACAAATGAATGAATTGTCTATTACAATCAACAATTACCACAACATGGTTATTGTAGCCACTTGTCTAAAGTAATAATTGTAATATTTACACAAGGGCCTTAAATATTTGACACTTAAACATGCATTCCATTAATGGCATAGGTTGTACAAAAGACATGTTTTGAATTCTACCATCACCACTGCATCTTGTTGGTTTTAGGCCAAGAAATTAGACCCTTGAACATTTTATTATTACATAAACAATTTCATGAAGAATAAAAAAGATTTTTGATTTTCCTTAAACAAACAATTCAAAATACATAAGAAAAATGCATTCCCATTTCCAACTTGTAAATGATGCACACAACTGAAATCTCCATAGGAATTGCTTTCCTTCTACATGGTATTTTTATTTGTTATAAAAGTTATCAATTGATGACCAATTTGAAAGAACTTCCCGTGGGTCATATTGAAGTTTTCAAAATGTTTGTCATCGTATTCAATCATAAAAAATCTCAAAAACCAAGTTGTGGATCTTAGTTTCACCCAATGCCTCAAGTTAATAGACAAGTTGTTCAACATACTTGACAATTGACAATCATGGAGAGCTACAACAACCATAACACATGTATTAGTGATTTCTTTAGGAGCTTGTATGTTAAGGTTTACAATCACATTGGTGGGTTTAGTATTTGTTAGCTCTTTTGAAGGAAGTTTTAGAAAAAAATAGATTGCTCATAATACAAAAGCCATTGTAAACATGCAACTCATTCATTGTGAGAGCAAAATTGAAAGGATAAACAATGCAAATTCTACAAAACACAAACAAAAGGACATAAGAAGGTTGTTGAATTGGAAGATGAGGTTGTAAAATCAAGGTGTGAAATATAGCGTTGTAAGACATTGCAAAAAAAATGTGAAAAAGTTGTTTGCAAAAAAACTATGACATAGATGCAATGATTTGTTATGAAATAATAATAATTTTTCAATAATATTGAAGTTCAAATAATATAAATAATGAAGCTTCAACAAAAAGACAAACAAATGATAAAAGCATTGGGGACACCAATCAAGTTATTGCAAACAACATAATGTGGACAAAAATGCATTTGAACTCTTTAGAAAAATGAGGATTAGCAAATTGCTATGGAAAAATAGAAAGTTGATGATGTGAAATTGTGTTGGAAAATGTTTGAAACAAATTACTTTCAATGCATAATGTGAATGTGTGATAGAATTAAAGTACTATAGCTTAGGGTTAGTTTCCACATTGACAAGATGAATAATTGTTATTTTTCAAATTTTTATTTTTTTAAAATTTAAAATTATAAATTTTTTCCACAATTCATTATGATAATGTCACATGAGTAGTGAAATTATTCAGAGTGTAGCCTATGATAATTATGATGATTTTCAACATGTCAATTTCATATTTTTGCAAATTTAATTTCACTATTTTGAGGATTATTTAATAATGACATTTACCTTAGGGTAAGGTAATGACATTGTGTTTCCTACTTGTTATAAACTTATAATGTGTGAATTGAAAAACATGAAAGTTAACTACATACATATTTAGCTTAATGATTACTTGCCACTTTGCATAATTTCAATAGCTTTTTTTTTAATGGTATCGTCGTTTCAACACCTAATGTTAATTCTAGTTGTAATTAAAACATTAATACCATCATACTTTGGGAACTTTGACACTAATTGTATTATTTGAAGAAATGATTTTCAAAAAACAAAAAATGTTGCAAAGGAAAAGAAAATCTTTAAAAATATTCACTAGGAATATTCAAAATTTTCCAAGACACGAAATCTTCAAATTTTATTTATTTAATTATGTACTTTATTACAACACCCATTGTACAATTACAATAAATACCTATAAATGTTGTTTTGTGAAATTTTTGTTTTGTAGCCAAAGTGGCTATCATCCATAAAAAAGGTGTAAAAAAATTGCAATAATCCCTAAAAGGATTTAGCCAAATAAACCAAATATGAAGCACTAATTGTTAATCATTCTTTTTATATTTTGGCTACACAAAAAAAAAACCGAGGACGAAAATCCAGCAATTATTACTTGAATTCCTCACTTCCAACAATCGAATGAATAATAGATGAATGAGAAAGAAAGAATTTGCTGTCCAAGCATTCGCGCCATCCATCCATCCATCCATCCATCCATCCATTGTGGTCGGTCGGTCGGTCGGTCTGTGTTGTTGCACGCTCTCACCCTGGCCGACCTACCTACTTATTTACCTACCTACCTACCTGACGCAGATCGTCTGTGTCCGTCTGTGCGGGTAGGTGCACTCTTCTGTCGTCGTCGTCGTTCGTCGGTTTCACGAGGGGTTTGCTGCGAACCCCATCGACTGCTCTCATGTCGCCTGTGGTGCTTGTGGCCTCTGTAATCACGATGTTCCATTCTGCTTCGTTGCCGAGGATGGTCTGAACCTCCTCCTGCTCCCGCGATCCTTTGTGCTGGGTGGTTTAATTTTTTATTTATTTTTTGTTCCCCTAAGGAATTCTTTCATTGTCGTCGGTTTAGGGTTTTCGAAGCTTTTATGGGTGATATGTTCACGGTGAGCAAGGAGAGAGGCGATGAGGAAGCGCAAGAAGAAGACGAAGAAGAAGAGGATGAGGAGGAGGAGGAGGAGGAGAGAGAAGAGGACGATGGGGGAGACGAGTACGGCGATGATGATGATGGAGAGCGGAGGCCGATGGGGGGGTTTATGTTCGGGAACGTGGATGATGCCGGAGACCTTGACGAAGAATATTTTGATCAGGTGCACTTCCTGCTTCCCGGCGTGTAAATCTAGACACTGATGAATTACTACCCAGCAGACGAAGAGAATGTGGGATTCGTTAGAAGGGCAAATTGGATTTTGGGATTAGAAGATTGCCACACAATTAGTCACAGTCTGCAAATTTGAGCTTCCGTAGCAGCTCGAGCTTCCAATCCTCCTCCCCCCATATGCTTATTAGAGAATCAATTATACCCTTCCATTTGACACTGCCAGGGTTGCTGCTGCACATTCTCAGAAATATGTTACTGGCTGGCTGAAACATATGGCTATAATTCTTCTGAGTTTTAATGCTCCACTTACTGAAATTCTCTGGAATTCGAAGGTTCATTTGGACCTACCTAAACTGGTCAAGGTTTCAGAGTTGGATTTTCAGGAGAGCTTTCGTAACTTGAACGGACATTACTTGCTGCAATTGTGTGGGTTATGAACTTTTTTGAGGAAAAGGCCTGGTTGAGAAAGTAAAAGGTCCCTGATCACATTTACCCTACTTTTAGGGTTTTGGTAATGGGACTTGGCACTAATCTCTAGAACCATTCTTTAAGGTCCCTGATCACATTTACCCTCCTTTTAGGGTTTTGGTCATGGGGCTTGGTATAAATCTCTAGAACCATTCTTTAAGATCCTGATCGCATTTGCCCTCCTTTTAGGGTTTTAGTAATGAGTCGTGGTAAGAATCTCATTGGAACCATTCCTTTTTAAGCTGCTATCCCACCAACCTTTTGGGTCGTGTGATGTTTGTGTGCAAGCAAATAATCTTCAACATTGTCATTACCCTCATGGATTCATTCCTCCAGCTGTTGCCATTACATAAAGTGAATACTTGGAGACAAAGCCAAAAATCCCTGAGCAAGGGTGACGGCAATTTAGAGTTAGAATTTCGTAGAAGCAAGAGTATATCCCTAGGATTCTGATTTTTTGGTTCTTGGAAGGTGATGGTAATGCTGTTTGCAAGTTCAACTTTGGATCAGATTGGGTTGCTTAGCTTCCTCAATCAAGAGCAAAGAAATTTCATGGAAAACCAAGGGATTTTTTTGTTGGCTACTTATGGTCTTTGGTCTTGGGAAGGTGATGGTACATGGTTTCCAATGTCATTTTTGGGGCTTAGCTTCCTCACAGGTGGAATCCGTTGGGATTATTATCAGGATGCAAAGGAGCATTTGTCAGCTTTGGTGCACCAGTTGGGCCCATCTTTGGTGGATATCGAAGTCTGTAATTCTTTCTTTGCTTACTCAAAAATATTTACCCTGTTTGTGAATAGTTGTTTACACTAGTTGCATTTCATTGTTTTCTTCTCTTCAGCTTTAATGCGTGTTTCCTATTTTCTTCAGTTCACCACAGTTTTGATGACTAATTTCAACTGCAGAAACATTTGATTGTTATCTTCAGATCTTTGTGTGGAAGTGTCAGTGCTGTATTCATTTATGCATGGACTTGAAATCAGCATTGACATTGTTTTTATTAGTCCTGTATTTTTGTTTGCAGCTATCTGGGAAACAGAAGAGACAGGGCATTGGGGTGAGGTCAACTGAAGAACAGGAAGGTCAGGGATGCCACATTATCCTACGATTGAGTGGAGTTGCTTCTCTATACATTTTATGAAGCTTGGAACATGTGTTCAGCTTGTGTCATGATGGAATTTCATCTCCTTGTAGTTCCAGTGTTGCTTGATTCTGGTAGGGTTCAGTGTTTGATGTCAGAAGTTGCATATTGGCAGTAGTTTTGACATTGGAACATATTCAAACTTTTGTGGTGATGGGCAGGTTTTCTTATCGATTTATTTACAAGGATATGGCAGATTATAAGCAGAGGTGGTATCACAAGGGTTAGTTCAGCAGTGCTTTAGCTAGAAATCTCTAATGCTGAGTTGGACTTTTGGTCATAGATTATCGCAGGAAAGCAGAGAATGCAGTGGATTATGAGGACATACAAGAGCAATATGAGGGACCAGAGGTCCAACTTGGGCCTCAGGACATGCAGATCTATGCCCAGGCAGCCTTGGTGGGGCAACCTAAGCTGCCTGATGAAGATAATTATGATGATGATGATGATGATGAGTTTGATTCAGCAGAGCAGCCTGCTGAAGCAGCCTCTTCTCTTGACACAGGTGATTGTGGGGCAAGAAACCCTGAAACAACTCAAATGCCCCGACTTTTGCCTCTGCATTTCTTGAGAAATTGGGTGCTGTGCAAGTTTTGAGTGCTGACTTTTTGCAATTCTGGAACTTCTTCAGTCAGACCTTAGATTCTTGTTACAGCAAAGTATCCTGTTCTACCTGCCAGCTCAATTCTGCAACTCCTGAGTTGGGAGGTTATTGGTAAACCTTTATGTGTCTGATGCCAAGAACACTGTTGCCCTTAATCAGTCTCAAACAGAAGGCTGAAGTTGAGCCTTGATGGCCTGAAATCTAGGAACTGGGCTGCCTTCAGCTCTGGATCTTTTGCTTTAGATAAATAGCATTGCTGATTTTGTTTTGTTTTGGAAAATTGGCAGTGCAAGCTGCGTGTTTACACATGTCATTTTTGGGGATTGAAAGGGACCTCAACTATTTGAGTGGATGAACTATGCAAGGTCTGTCTTCCACTCATGCTGTGTGGTTCCTGATTCACTAATATGTGTTGGAGTTCCCATTTTTCAGATGATTTGGGAGTGGCAGCTGTGGTAGTGGATGAAGGACATAGAGCTGGTCCTACAGCTTCTGATGAAGAGGTTGATGAGAAGGAGGACTTGGAGGAAGTTGAACTGTCAAAGGTGAGTTTTGTGTCTGCACATGGGAACAGATGTTGTGCCATGTTCCTCACAATATACTGCATTGTCCACTTTGATGAGATTTAGTTGTTCTTAGATGTGCTGGACTCTGATCTGTAGGAGGTGGTGCCATCGCCAAAAGTTTTGGAAAGTGAGGCAAGAATTGAGCTTCCTGTACTCTGTGAGGAAGATGGGAAGACTGTTCTCCGGTTTTCCGAGCTTTTTGGAGTGCAGGAGCCTTACTGGGTGGCAGGACATCGAAGGGGGCGCCAAAAACGAGAACCCATAAAAGGTCAGCTTTTTAATCTGGAAAGCTCGTATGGTTATCTGTATTTCAAACGTTGGGAGAAAACATTTGATTGTTCATGTATCAGGTCTCATCAAATACTGCCACAAGAAGTATATTACTTCAATCTTTTAGTGGTCCTTTTCAGCAGGTCCCAGTTCATGCTGAACTCTCATATTAAGCTTGAGGTATTAGATATGTAATAAGCACATAGGACCAGCTTTTTTGTTTCACCTCTGGAATTCCGGTTGTGGTTTGAAGAGTCTAGAAACTATGTCAGATAATGCCACTGGTCATTCTCTGTCTTGAAATAAACTCTCTCTAAATCAGGAAGGATACACATCTATATGTGAGTGCAAAAACTTAGAACTGCACTATGTTAGGGATCTGAGGTCCATGATTACAAACAATTTTACTGGCATAGTATGGAATAATATGGGAGTGCTTTTTGTGAATATGAATATGCTTGAATATTGGATAGACCACTGGATTAGAGTTACAGGAGTGAAATTGGGCAATAAGGGGGCTAGTACCCTGGTTATTCTTTCAAGTTACAGACAGGTTGAATTTGTCTTTGGTGAAGGATGGATGGGTACAAAAGCTGATCATGTTACTGTATTGAACAGAGAAACATGAGAGAGTTGAGGTTGACGAAGATGGTCTCGAAGAAGATGAAGAAACAGCTTTCAAAGTGGCCTCACAGCATGCTGGCGGAGTCTGGAATAATGTAAGATCAGAAACTGAAGAGATTGGAGGGGATATTATTGCAACTGAGCAAGATGCATGTGCACTTGAGGATGAGAGTGTTCCAAGGCCTCATGAGGACTGGTTGTCCAAGCACAAAAAGTCCCTTGTTCCTGCAGAACCCATGAAAAGGGAGATGGACTTGTGGGCAGCAGATATTGCTAACTGGAAGAGACAGTTTCCCTCCTCAAATTTTGACCACCTTCACCAACAAGAATGGGAGACGAATATACTGTGGGGTCCAGTTGATGTGACTGAAACTTGCAGAAAATTTAATGATGGACAACACAAAAACAATTTGGCTCCACATAAGCAATTGGATTCTAAAAGTTCTAGCAAAAGTGTGCAAGAGAAAACCTCAGGCACCACTGGACTTGAAGTAATCAGCACAGCAGAAATGGATGTGAATATGCAGTTGGATTCTCATTGGCTTCGACCAGTTTCTGTTGAATGTATAGGCCAGCCCACTGTTAGTGGGGCAGAACATATTGAATTGCAAAGGAAATACCGGCACCCACAAATGCTTAGGCTAGAATCCCAGTGTTTTGCAAGTAATGAAGAATATCAGGAAGGTACTGACATTTTAAGTCAGATAGGCAGCCTGACACTTGAGGCAAAGGAAAAGAATGCTGAGCTGGCAGCAGGAGATTGGTTTGACCATGTATTGTGGGGCAATGGGAAATACTATCCATCATCATCCCCATGGAGGCCAAAAGTGATTTTTGACTTAACAGACCGACAAATGGTGTTTGAGATTTCTGACACAAAGGAAGGGCATGCACTTCGATTGCATGCTGCTGCAGTTGTTCTTGCACCACCAGAGAAAGAGTCTTCTTTGGAAGGGGGTGATGTTTCAAATAATGCAACTGTGTCAAGCACACGCTTCAATATCTCCAATGATAAGTTCTACACAAACAAGAAAACACATCAACAACAAAAGTCAAATGCCAAAAAGCGGGCGGTGCATGGCGTCAAAGTTATGCATTCACTACCTGCCATTAAACTACAAACCATGAAGCCCAAATTATCGAAGTAAGCTCTCCTCTTATGTTGTTCCTCTTATGTCCATGGCTCTTTTCTCATTATATTTGTTTTTGTGCCTTTTTTCGTTTTCTTTGTAATCCTCCTGATGACTAGGGAATTTTTTCACATGAGATATTGATGTTGAATGTCACTCACTGAACATGTGTGTGACTTTTTTGATTGATCAAACTGCTCCTCAGTGTGTCTCTTTTCTTTTTTGTGCAGTGATCTGTTGCCAGATCTCAAATCTCTATTTATTGGTCATCTTTAAACTCTATTCAAGGTGACTTCAATTATAAATATCAAGAAGTTTTTGAAGATACTAGATATTGATGTTTGAAGTTGATGTGCGTGCAGTAAGGATTTAGCCAATTTCCATCGACCAAAGGCAATATGGTATCCACACCACAATGAGGTGGCAGCCAAGGAGCAAGGCAGGCTTGCTGCCAAGGGTCCCATGAACATTATACTGAAGACCCTGGGAGGGAAGGGCAGCAAGCTTCATGTTGATGCTTCTGAAACCCTGCAGATCCTGAAGGTCAAGGTAGCGAAGAAGCTAGGAGGTAATCCCTGTTCGAAGGAAAATTGTGGAACTATTCATGTCCATACTGTACTACTTACTTTGCACACTGAGAGAGTGGTTGCTCAGTAATCCAGTATATATAACCCTGTGCTCTTCCTCCTCTTATCTGCTTTCCACAGATTTGAAAGCCTCGGAAAAGACAAAGGTTTTTTACTCAGGGAAGGAGTTGGTAGAAGGGCGCACATTTTCACAGCAGCAAGTGCCACCAAACTCAGTTCTGCATTTAGTACGCACAAAGGTGCATCCATGGCCCAAGGCCCAACGCTTACCAGGTGAACATAAGCCCATCCGTCCCCCTGGGGCTTTCAAGAAGAAGTCAGAGCTGTCAGTGAAAGATGGCCATGTTGCTCTTATGGAGTACGCTCTCTCTGCACTGTCACCTTTGTCATAATCTTGTAGTTGTCTAAATGATTTCATTATTATTGACTGGTTTCAAAGATTTTACCAGAGTCCCCAGGTCAGTTCCAGGTTTCCAAGCTGTTCAGAGTTTTTATATGTATTTGTAACATCTGCATAGTTTTTCTACACTGTGTGGTGCAGGTACTGTGAGGAGAGACCACTTTTACTGGGAAATGTAGGCATGGGTGCACGTCTGTCAACATATTATCGGAAGCTGTTGCCCACAGATGCAACAGCAGCTACGCTGCGCAATGAGAGGGGCTCATGGGTAGGTGTCCCGCTACCACTGGAACCAACAGAAGATTCCCCATTTCTCGGGGAAATTCGCCCGGGGGATACACAGTCAAGTTTAGAGACCAACATGTATCGAGCTCCTGTATTTGCCCACAAAGTTGCAACCACTGATTTCCTTCTCGTCCGCTCTGCTAAGGGAAAGCTCACTTTGCGGCGAATTGATAGTATCCATGTTGTGGGCCAACAGGTCTCTACTTTTATCTCTATCACGCTGTTATACAATAACAATTATGATAGGATTGGCAGGCACCATTTAGTCAGTTTATCCAGTTCTCATAAACCCCTCACTTGCTGTTTTTCACTTGTTCATACTGGAAGGATACAGTATCCCTAATGGATGCAAAGTTAGATAGGGGATGATGAGGTGACATGAATGTGTATTTAGATGATACACAGGACATGTAGTATGAGCATCCATTGTCATGTAAGAAGGTGTACAATACTTGTTGACATCAACATGGTTATTTATTAGATCATCATTTCTTGCTTTGTGGAATTTGAGTTTGCTCTTTTCTTGGTTGCATCTTCACTTGCATGTCATCTGGACTTCACATTTGGTGCACAGAAGTGTTCTGCCAACTGATGTGTACAATTTTTTATTTTTTTTGGGATAAAAAAACAGGAGCCACACATGGAAGTTTTGACTCCAACGTCAAAGATGGTGCAGAATTATATTGGCAACAGACTACTTACATACCTCTACCGGGAATTTCGTGTGAATGAGAAGCCTGGTTCATCTCCACCTCGCTTGCTTGCAGATGAGCTTTTGTCTCAGTTCCCATCACTGACAGAAGGCTTCATGCGCAAGCGCATTAAGCATTGTGCTGATCTTCAGGTCTGAAAGTCTCCCAGCCTATTGGAAAATCCATCTTTTTTTTTAAGTCTTCAAATGTCTGGGAGAAAATTTCAAAAATGGTGATTCTGCATCCAGTGGTGGGGTTTTTTTTTGGCAGTCTGGGTTACACTGTAGTTCGCATCACTGAGTATGGAGATTTCTCAATTCTCATGAGAGTTCATTGTATCACTGAGAGTGTGATTTCATTTTGCTGCTAGAGGGTGAATGGGGAGATGTGTTGGGTGATGAGGCCCAATTTTCGGATTCCCTCTGAAGAAGAACTACGACGCATGGTCACACCTGAAAATGTGAGTTTCTCTTCTTCTCCATGTCTGCATCTTTCTATCTCTTCATCCCATAATTACTATCATCTGTTTTGCCATAATTACCAGCATAACAGCTACCACCCTGTTTCCCTTCATCTCATCCATCTTCATCATGTGTGCAGAGTCATGCATTCATGATGTTCATCTTCACTGCCACTTGTTCAGTTTCAGCCCCAATTGGTTCTGGGTGGAGGATCTTTTAGCACTAACTATCCTAGTTGAACTTGTAAAAATGTCCTCTGAGCATTGAAGAGCCATCTAGGGCACAATCTTTCTTCCCCAAGTTCACAATTTACAGAAAAAGGAATGGAACTGTAAGAGGTTAATATGGGTGGTTGTCTGAGGGGCATTTCTGTCGCATGACTCTATTATATCATAGCTAAAGTTTTAACTTATCTTGAAATAGGGATTATTAGGGGGACAAGGACAGAATTTTCTCTGACTTTGTCTGTAACAATTGCAGGTGTGTACATATGAGAGCATGCAAGCAGGGCTGCATCATCTCAAACGCATGGGGGTCCAGAAGTTGACACAGCCAACAGGATTGAGTGCTGCCATGAACCAGCTTCCTGATGAAGCAATTGCATTGGCAGCTGCCTCACACATTGAACGTGAGCTTCAAATTACTCCATGGAATTTGAGCTCCAACTTTGTCTCTGCTACCATGCAGGTCAGGGAACCTTGCTTTCACTTGAAACCGTTGTATTTTACTGATGCTTTTACCTCCTGGTAGAGGGACAAGTGTGATTTAGTTCTGTCTCCAAAATTCACAAAATGCTTTCTAGAGCAATAATGTCGAAGAGTAACTATCTGGACAATGACAAGTTGTGCAGCCAAATGAGTTCATATTTTCTATGGAAGCCATTTCATTTAAGTTGCTCCACCAAACCTATATTTGCAAAGGTGTACGTGACTGGTCCAGTGTGATCAGCAGACTGATTGAGATAACACTACTTTATTTCAGGGTAGAGGGAGTCTGGAGCGTCTAGAGATAGTGGGACCGGGTGACCCATCAGGCCGAGGTCTAGGCTTCAGCTATCTCCGTGTGGCTACAAGGCCAACAAATGCAGGGGCCTTAGTTGAGAAAAAAGCAGCAGCTGCTCGAGGTGGGGGAGCTGTCACAGGCACTGATGCCGATCTTCGCCGCCTCAGCATGGAGGCTGCACGAGAGGTGTGAATTGTTCTCCCTGAATGAAATGTCTAACAAAGTCTTTTCTTTTCTGGTGAATGGGTAAATGCTCAGATACTGTAAAACTTCAAACAATACATTCTGGCATTAATAAGATGATGAGCCTCTGCAGGTGCTTTTGAAGTTTAAAGTCTCAGAAGAAGAAATTGAGAAAATGACACGATGGCACCGAATTGCACTGGTGCGCAAACTGTCAAGTGAGCAAGCAGCATCTGGTGTTAGACTTGGAGCGGCAGCACTGAATAAGTTTGCTCGGGGACAACGAATGTCGTTTCTTCAGCTCCAGCAACAGACCCGTGAAAAGTGCCAGGACATTTGGGACAAGCAGGTCCAAAGCCTTTCACTGCCAGAGGGTGACAACACTGACAGTGATGGTGAGGCCAATGGAGACCTTGATTCTTTTGCTGGAGATTTGGAGAACCTTTTAGAGGCAGAGGAGGGTGATGAGGGTGGCGGCAAGAAGGGGAGGAGGGAAGGCATTCGTGGCCTTGGTGCCCGCCGCCGCCTTTTGCAAGCCCAACTAGAAGAGGACATTGAGGATGAGGAAGCAGAAGCTGCAGAGCTTCGTCGGATGCTCATGGAAGGTTAGTCGTGGGTTTATTGGCAAATGTTGAGTCTGTTGGACATAGCCTTCTCAAAATGTTCCAGGTGAAGACCAGTCACTTTTTGAGCTCAAGTTGGTCCAGTGCTCTCTTCATCTGCCTGCAATGTAGCCATAACTTCACAGCTATAGGGATGTAGATTGAATTCAGAGCATTGTTGTGCACTTTGCAGATGATGAAGCAGAAGAGGAACAAAGGAACAAGATGGGTGGCACTTCTAGCAAAGGGAATGAATCTCTCAGTAAAGATTTACCTGGGGATGAAGGTGAGGATGAACCTCTCTCTTTTTTCTTGCCCAACAGGGTTTCTACATATTGTACTTTGGCAGCCCCTTGCATTGGGTTAGCTTCAGGCAACAGAAGGGATTGGGAGCTTTTATATTTCAGTAGAGTTATGAAATGTTGAATCTAAATGTTGGTCAATCTATCCTTGTTTCTATTGTTGGATTTGTCAAGTTACATGCATTGAACACTGGACATACACAGTGGCTCTTAAGAATGTTTATAGTACTTTGCTAATCTCATACCAATAAAAATGGGTCCTGGTTGTATAGCTGGACAACCCCTTGGAGGTAAAAAGAAACGACGAATATTGAAGCGCATCATACGCACACGCAAGCCAGATGGAACTTACACTTCAAAGGAAATCATCATCACTGACCCAAAAGAGGCAAGGCTTCTTCTTAATTCCTCATGTAGTGTTTCCACTCCTTAGTGTTCTGTTTTGTTATTTGAACTTCTGAAGAATAAAGGCCTACCCACCGTCCGAAGTTTCTTGTCAAGAGGAGCAGAGGGTTGGTGAATAAAGAGACAATTTCTGTTTGGAATTTCAGTGTTCTGAGTTCTCCGAATGATTTTTTCTATGGAGTCTTGGAAGTGAGTGGGGAAGCTTTTCAAGCTGACTTTTTGTCTTCAGCTGTCTTGTCCCATTTGTCTGCCATAAATCTGCTCTTTCTTCCATATGTGTCTTCCCTTTTGTTTTTTGTTGTTTCTCTCTGTGTTCACCTTCTGTGGTGTATGGTTCTAGCCAGTCTGATGGCTGAGTCTTACCATTGCTTCAAGACTTGCAACAGAATCTTTTCTGGTAAATTCTGTCTTGAAGGTAACTAAGACTTGAAGCAGTCTCTGCTCTTTTCTTGCAAATTCTAACATGTTCTAACTCATGGTCTGTCGGTAGGTTGCTAGCTATCTGGCAAAGAAGAATGCAGCAAGGATGGCAGGTCAAAAGGGAGTGGATAAGGAAGGGTCAGCCAAAAAGGGGAGCAGAAAGCCTTCCTTGAATGCTTCCAAGAAGGCTGAAAAGGGTGCACCCCTTAAAGACACCAAGTCTTCCAAGGTACAAATCCAGCTGTGACCTTGGTATATTACTGAGCTAATTTGTAGCTTTGTGGACAGTAATTTGGGTCACAATGTAGGTCATGCCCTGGCCCTCGATTGTTGCTGTGCAATGAACCACATAATGTGTTTAAACTCAAATGAAAATTATATGGAGGTTTCAACATACAATACTGAACATGTCAAGGGGTTTAGCTCTGCGGAGGACTCATCTGGATTTAAAAAAATCTCTTTGAATAGTTATCAAGCTAACAGCACAAGGAGCTTTGGAATGAATCAAATGCTCAAAACTTCAGGTGGCATGAGTTCTCACATCTTGCTCTATGTACCCCATTGTTGCACCTCTCACATGAGCCCTGGCATGATTACCTGGTGGTTGAGCTCAAGTTCAATGACTGTATTTGTATGTTCAGCTGACAGGCAAGGCGAAGGTGAATGGAAAGTTTGGCAGAGATGCATTGACTCTGGTGTGTGGGGCATGCGGTCAGGTAGCCATTATCTGAAGCATTTTGTTTCTTTCTGAGGTCCTGATCTCTGCATGCATTTTTTGTGGCTGCTGCTCAGACTAAGGGCACTGGCATACTAATGAGATAAGTTTTCAGATTCATGAATAGTTATGTCAGAAAGGCCTGCTACTACCTTCTGCAGTGGTGAGATCTGGGAGCACTCAAGACTGATACAGTGTCTTTTTCTCTGCAGCTGGGGCACATGCGGACAAATAAGAAGTGCCCATTATATATGGAGGAGGGTGAGCCTGTCGCTTGGCAAGACTCAGGTGCAGCAGCTGAAGGCTTGCTGGAAAGGCAGGGCACAAAAATTACAATCAGGAAAAACCGCAAACCCACCCAAAAGATGGATGAACAGCAGTCATTTGAAGATAAGGAATTTCTTCCCCCTACCAGTGTCACTGGTTCACGAAAGGAACAGAAGCTGAACCCACCACCGCCTGCAAAGCTTCCACCACCACCACCTGCAAAGCTCCCATCTTTGAAGATCAAAATTGGTAATATCAACCAAACTGCAGAGGAGAACTCCAAGCCTCCTTTGAAGAAATCCATTGCCCCAAAGTCTGGAAACATCAATCTGCATGATGTTAATGGTGTAGGGGACAGCAGGGGAAGCAAAACGAAGCTTGGTCCACTTAAGCTCAAGGTATCTGGCAGGCACCAGAAAGATCTCCAGTTGACGTGGGGCAGAGGCAACATTGAGATGGAAGATGAGAAGAGGGTCAGAGAGCGACGTGAATATGAGCTTGCTTTGTTAGAGGAGCGAGAAAGAGAGGAGAAAGAGATGGAGAGGAAGGTGACCTTGTCTAATGCCAATGCAGTGGAAGGTACTGGTGTAAAGAAAATTAGAAAAGTGATGCTGAACATAGCCAAGAAGAATAAGAATCTGCATATGGTCAAGGAAGGTGAAGAAATGAAGTGGAAGCAGGAGCAGGAGCCAAAGGAAAAGATAATGAAGCGGGAGAGAAAGAGGGAAACACATAGATCTTTGGAGGCATTGGAGGAGACACAACAGGAGGTGGAAGTAGAGATGAATCAGAGAACGACAGAGAGTGATTGCCGTGAAGCAGAGAGGCCCTACCCAAATGATATTAAAGTGAGACTAAAACCTGAAAGGATTCAGCACCGGAAGGAAGTGAAGCAGCAAAGAAGAGAGCGAGATATTGAAAGAGAGAGGGCGAGGGAAAGGGAAGAAGCAAAGGCCTTAGATATTGAAAGAGAGAAGGTGAGGGAAAGGGAGGAGCAAATGAAGGAGGAAGAGGAACAGCGAAGAGAAAATCTACACAGGAAACGGGGAAAACTGAAGCAACAGAAGCTCATTTCTGCCATTCCTGAGAAGGAGAAGGGGAAGGGAGTCAAGAGACATCCCAATACTGAAATCTCCAGAGGAATGTTGCATGCTCCTGAGCTTACTAACACTGCCAAGCGGCCACGCAAGCGTGGTGGGGAGGTAAGGATTACTACTTTTCCCTCCACTACCACACTCTTGGCTGATGCTTGGCAGTGCCACTCATGGAGACAATAACAGCATGCAAATTGATCAATAGAGAAGGTTTGAAAGACACCCGCATGCTGATAACAGTAGCATTGCACTTCTGCCCAGGGCACTGTAGTCTCCTGCAGAATTCCATTACTGTTTGCCCTTGATTGTATTGAAGAAGGAAATTCTTGAACTTTTTTGCAGGTGGAATTGTCCAACATACTTGAGATAGTGGTGGAGATATTGAGAAATTCAGATGTGTCCTACTTGTTTCGGAAGCCAGTCCCAAAGAAGGATGCACCTGACTATCTCCAGTACGTGAAGAGGCCAATGGACCTGTCCACAATCCGTGAGAAGATCCGGAAGCTTCGGTACAAACACCGGGATGAGTTCAAAAGAGATGTCCAGCAAATCACAGACAATGCACATATTTACAATGACTACCGAAACCCAGGGATTCCACCCCTGGCTGACAAATTGCTTGAGATTTGTGATGATGAGCTTAACTTGAGGGATATTGAACTTGCAGAGGCTGAATCTGCAGTTGAGAGATTTGATGAGATAACATACTCATCAAGTAAAGGTGTATCTCCCCCTGTGAATCACTTGCGAAGATCCCGTTGAAAATGAGTTATGTGCATTGGTTATTATTATTTTGATGCTGTTTGGGTTTAGGGTTTAGGTAGGGTAGAATAGATAATGTACAAAAACTTCATAGGATCTTTCTATTCTTTCTGTTCATCTTGTCATATTATCTTTTTTTTCCAGCAATGGTCCTGCAAAGTAAGATCTCTTGTCTGGAGCTTCATGTTCTGACTTATTCTGTACTTTACAAAATGTGCTAGCTACACCTGTGATTCTACTCCTCAGGGTTTGAATACAGCCTTGCTTTCTTTTATTTTTGTTTCATTTACATATCCAGGGCCTGCCTGCCTGCCTGCCACTATTTCTTTCAGGCTTTTGTTCCTTGTAAAATATGTCTTTTTCAGGTTAGCCATGATGAGTGGATGCAGACAGCTGGGATGAGTCTGTCCAGTTTTTCCTGTCCATGAGAAAAATGCTTAGTTAGCCTTTGAGGTTCCAATCTTGCCAAGCTTATCAAGATTTACAGAATTAGGTTTTTGAGTGTTTGGCACATGTGGGCTCCTATTTCATACTCATTTTGAGAGGGATTGAGACCAATGTTGGCTGGTTCCAGGTTGTAGACCAGGAACTTCTGGGTGACCAGACCTGGAGGATCAGTATATTGCTGAAACGGGGACAGCAAATTGGACACTGGTGGTATGAGGCTTTGAGGCTGATGCTAGTGCTGCAACTGGAACTAAAGCTGGACCACACAGATGTCCACTGCTTGGACCAGAACCAGATTTTTCTTTACATAAGGTGGTTGAGTTCTCTACACACTCAATAAATATATTTTTTGAAAATGTAGCAGCTAACTAAGATGTACCTTTTAGTCATGTGGCGACTTCTAGTTGATGGTGCAACAATAATAATATGACACAAATTGTGATAGTGGGTTATGTGCAGAATATGTGGAAGCAGACTTCAGACCCAGTTCAAAACTGGATCAAGTGTTTTTCTGTGGGAAAAAGACTGGAATCAGAGGTTCAATAACTTAAAAGAGAAATACTCCAAACCTGCACTAGAGGTTCTATCAAATAAAAACAATTAATTGCAAACACGACCAAAGGTTCCTTTCAAATTTTAAAACTAGCAGGGACCCAGAAGTGAAGGTTACCTTTTGACAGCAAAGAAAGAGCTGGACAGTGGTTGAAATGTTTTGGAGGTTGCAGAAGAATTTTTTCTGATGTGAACCGCATGTGGTGTGATCCAGAGCCTGTTTTTTACATTGCAATATTGTCTTTTGGAGACGGGCTTCAGATGGTTGTCATGTTTGCACTTCTTAGTTTGTCACGTAAGTAACCTACCTTTGCTTTGATTGATCTGATAAGTTTAACTTTGGAAGTCTTGTAAGATCTATTGGATACAGTTCTAATTTCATTTCTCCATTTGGAAGGTTGCATATTTGTTTATATAGTCTTATCAAACTTATCCTCAAAAGCTTGTTCCTCCTTTGTAAAAGGATACTATTGACCTTTTCTATTAGCTATGTCTCTTCACTGGTAGCAACCACCACAACCGATTTTGCATGTTGCTTTCATGACTACTTAGGATGCATGGAGAAGGCAAAACCCTAAACCAACAATATCTACTTCCACTATTATTTCTTCCATTTTTTTATATTCTGGTCTTAAGGTTAATTGCAGCATTCCACCTTTCTAAACATTCTGTGGTTGAATAATATATCTAATTTTCACGATCGCTAAATCTTTACCGTTGTTTTATGCTTTATCCCAATAACATGCCAAATCAACAAGGCATCCATTTCAATAAGAGTTTATCAATATTTAACCCAAGAAGCCAATACCCATTTTGAGGAACATTAATGGTTTGATATAACGACCGACAATATTTATAAGCCCTAATAAACATTAATTTAGGCAAAAGAATAATTGATAAAGATCTTCTATTAATTATTTAATTGATTCTTGAATGTCAATTGTTTATATTGCCTTCAAATAATGTTCCATATTTTGATTCCAACATGAATTTGAACAATACTTAGTTCTTGCACAACTTCCGGTAATTCATGGAATCAATTCAAAGATCAATTCCATTTATTCCTTTTTTTTGGTTTATTCCTTGCAGTTTGTATGAAATTAGCATGTGCCCAACCATAGTGACAATTTTTGTCTCAATAATTCCTTGGCTTTTTTTCATAATCATCATAATCTCTTTTTAAATTCCTATGTCTGGATTGTTTTTTTTAACATTTTGTCTACAAACTAGCCTTTTTTACATTCCTCGTATGTGAATAGATTTGCAAATGATAACAATCTATAGGGTCCTTGTATATTCAAGGATGTTATTGTTGGTTTGCCCATTTATGACTTGTAGGTTCCCATATAAAAACCTTTCTTCACAATTTTCTTTAATTGGGGTCCTATAAATTAGTAAATTTTAACCAACAAAATCCTAAATCGTATTGATGTAATTCCATCCACCCTTGTCCAAAATTTGGACATATTGAAATTTTCATTTTCATTTTAATGATGGCAAATGGCAAATCATCTTCAAAAAATCAATTTGTTGATATATTTCATTACCACAAGTGCAACCAAAAAAAAATCTCTTCGTTATAACTATTTTCTACTTAAAGAAGATCATGTGGCATCCATTTTTTAACAATTCAATTAATATTGTTTTTCTCACATTCACTCCGATCATTCATACAAATGAAATGATAACTTGTTAATATCTAATCAATTCTAGTGAAAGTTAGAAAGCACACAAAAATTGGAAATTATTTCTCAACATTTGTTAATTGGGATACGTCAATGTTTAAAGTGTAGTCTTTTAGATTTCACACCATTGTATTACAATGAAAATTATTTAAACTAATCTCTTGGATGCTTAGTGGAATTGGTGAAGAAAACCAAAGCAATCATCATGTTTAGGTTGATTTTTTGGTGTTAACAAAAACTCTTTAAATGTCCAACCATTTTTGCAATGTTTTTTTGAATGGCATGTTAGCCTCTTCTAAAAGAATAGTTAATTGATTCCAAGAGGAAGCAGTGCATGTTCGTAGTAGCCGTTTAATCTTGGGATTTTGATTTCCCTTTGCCTAAACCATTTTGCAATAAATTGCTCCCAATGAGAAAACAATTGTTGGAAACAAAGATACAAGTTTTGCACCTATGTTTGTGAGAACTTTTATTATTTTTGTATTGTCTTTCTTGGTACAAATGTATCATTTTGTTTTTTTTCCTATTTATTAAAAATAATTATATAACAAAAAATTATGATGACACATTCAACTCCACTTTTTCCATGAAGTTGGTTAAATGAAAGAATCAATTCTCCCAACATGGTCACCAAATGTTGATGATAATTTTTACCACATCTTTTAAGGAATTGTCATCATTGAATTCTTGCCCATCCCATTATCCCAAACACCATGTGTTGGGGTAACCAAAGGAACCTTCAATTTTGGAGATGATTATTATACCTTGGTATTGTACTACAACTACTCATATAAGCCATTCCACACTCATTTTATTATATGGATTTACTTACTACTAAATGATGTGACCTCCATTATCATGTTCCTTGAGTGTTTTTCACTATCATTCAATGAAATGGTTTCTATTGATCTATTGTTAGTAAACAAACATGTCAACCATATCCATTGCATACACATAGATGCACAGAAACACACATAAAGTGAGAGAGAAAGTTTTTCCACAATCAAAAGAATTGTGTATTTTCATGATATTTCCCCCAAATTCATTACAACAATCTTTTACATATTCCTCACCTTCTAAGTGGTTACACTTAACAATTCATAATGTTTGGCAATATGTGTTTGACTTATATTAATTTGGTTAGCTACTTCTGTCATGTTGATTAGACATATTCCAGTTAGTTTCCATATCGACTATTTCCCTTGTTCCATGGCTCCTTTCAACTATCCATTATTGACAACTATTTTATTAGGTACCATTTTATCAGTTAACCAAATTTTTTATATTGCCATCACCATTTCCTAACAACAAGGAAGAATAAGGGTCCGACATATGGAGTCCTCTTTTTACTAAGTAAACCAAAATTTTAAAAGTTATCCCAAGTCTACATCAAACAATATAAAATTTACGATCTTTTTTGTTTGGGAATGCACTAACATCCATGCCAATTGCATGATATCACTATGAGAAATCATGTATGTGGCAACTAGCAATAGAAAAAAAAAAAAGACAAAAATGCAACCCATATATTTGCAATTATATGCAACAATATGTTATTTACAACTAGTTTTGGTTGTTTGTGCAACTATTTACTATTTTTGGTCATACATGCAACTGCGTTGCAATTTTTATTTTTTTCATCCTTTTGTATGGACAACATCTAATAACATTTTCATCCAAGAATAACCATGTATGACCCATTAATTGTAATAGTGACCAAAATTAGTTGCACCATTGTGAGGTGGACCTAAACCCTTAAGGTATAAATTCTAAGGTGTAGTAGGATATATATATAATGCATAGGGGCATGTATATGGACGATTGTATTTAAGAAATAAATTAAGGATATTTTAATGTGTATAGTAAATATACGTACAAGGAGAAAAGTAGATTAAGATATTTAATTTTGCCTAACCTAGGTACCTAGCTAGTTAATTAATAGTTGTTAGTACATGCATCTAGGTTGCAATTAGGTTCCAACTAAATATTTATTTCGTATCTTTTATCTTTGCTTTCAAGTTTATAAATTATATGAGCATATGCACTAGAACATTGAAAATACACAAAGAACATAAAAAATCAAGTGTCATTTGGGATGAGTTAATCAAATAGGCTTGACCTTTAAAGGCCAAACGTGAAATAAAATAAGATTTAAAAACCTAACCTACTTCTTAACCTAGGCCTACTTAACTACCTACTTAGCCTAGACATACCTACTTAGCATAGGTAGACCTAAGTAAATAGGCCAACCTATTAACCTACGTAGGTGGATTAAACCTATATAGGTACTTTAAGCCTCCTTAAACCACCTATAAATTGTCACATGTCACCTTGTAATTTGATAAAAGATTAACCTACAAATTTTCGTGTCTTCTTGTAATGCAATAACATAATAATGTACAAATTGCCACATGTCACCTTGTAATTCAATCAAAAATTAGCATACAAATTGCCATGTGTCATCCTTTAATTTGTTAAAGATTACACCTCATTAGTTTAGGCTAGGCCTCCCTAGGTTAATAAACATCCCACATGTCATATTGAGATTTTTTGTTAATTGTACACATCCAACACAATGTAAGGTCTAACCAATTGAAGCACATGTTAGTTGCATGGCAATCACACAAACCATATGTTTCACATACAATTGAGAATCTATATGTTCACTTCATTCATCATTTGTAATTAAGGACACATGCAAATTGTCCAAAATGACTAAAGGATTTTTAGTTGCATATGATGCAAGCAATTAGAAAATAGTAACATAGGCTAGTCATAAAAATCCATTTTTCTTTTAATGTAGATTATTTTACCACTAAAGTTCTCAAACAACCAATATACAATTATGCTACAATTGTGTAATGGAAATATGGGGAATTAAAAAATAAAATGCATATTCAAAAAATCGAGTTATAATATCATTGTAAGATAGATATCTATGCAATAGAATGTAAACATTGTAAATGTGGTTGTAATCAACCACGTTTGATTTTGTTGACAAGTTGCATTTTAGTAGCATGTGAGAATTACATCACAACTAAGGTAAATGTAACACCCAAGCAGTGATTTTTTTGCAACTAATGTGCAACCTTGACACATACGATCATGTCATGTGTTGTCACGAACACCATTTTCACATGATGAATGGAGTTCATTCATACGGATGTTCATCCATGATTCATAGTTAATTCCTAGTCCATTTCTAATCATGAAAAATTAGGTTTATTGATCGATGAATAAAAATTCACACAAACATTATGTTCATCAATGGATGAACTTGCTTAATAGTTATTTCATAATAGTCACCTAATTGCCATTTGCAAATTGGATACATTGCAATTACACACAAGTACTACCATGTGCCAATGTGAGTTGTCACATAGTTGCCAATTAGTTATAGTCATTAATGTGTTTCCATCGCACCCACAATCGCAAAGGAGTTGCAATGGAAATCAAAAGAATTCATCATTAATGGATGGATAAAGAACAACATTAGCATGATGTTACAATAATATTTATAAATTGGTTGCATTGGAATTGCACAATAATTGTTTTTGCATAGTTACAATTGAGTTGCACAAGTTGCATACATATATGGTTTCACATATGATGAGTTGTGTCCATAGCAACTCGTGTAACTTGTCCGATATCACTGATGTTGTAAACATACATTGAATTGCAATGAAGTTACAAGTGGTCATTACAATTCAAAAACCCAATTGCAAGGCTACTTGCAAGGCTCATTGTAAAACACTTTATTTCTCATAATGTATATAATTAGGCCAAACCCACATTTGCAATGATTCCAAGTTGAATTTGAATCCACGAATAGCTTTGATTTCACAACTCAATTTGCTATTTTTGTTGAACCTTTCATAGTGCTCCATCAAACATTGTCTTTGGGTTTCCTTCAACCATCTTCTTCACAAACTCCAAAGGTGTTACACATTGTTGAATAATTAATCTATGTTTTGCAAACCTTGCCATACCCATATTGGAAAAATCAACATCAAAAGCACAACATTTGTCAAACTAGGCACCCAAAATGTTTTCTACCCTTTTTCCATGCACATAATGGCCTTGCTTTTGTTGTTTCCAAAATTTATTGTTAACATCTACCACCTTTTCACGTTTTCACGAAGTTCAATAACATCAAAAGCATATGTGGAACCCTTCAAAATTGGATGCACAATGATAGCCCACTATATGTCATGCTACATAAATAAAACCTTTCACATTCACATTCATCCAATTTAAGAATTAATGCACTAAATGGTTGGTGTCCAAAATGGCACAAGATAACTTTTAAGAATATAGACTTCATCTTCTGAGCTTGTATTGTTCAATCTTAGTAGCTTGATGGCTTGTGTATGTGGAGTCCAAGAATGTTAATAGTGTCACTTCCAAAAATTTATTGCAGTTGCAACCTTCTTACACACCCTTCATTGGGTCAATTTTTTCTTTGCAACCAATCATTGTTCCTTATAAAAATTGACAAAAGAAGTGGATCCAAAAGCACAACCTTCTTTTAGAGGGTATTTGGACAATGTTGAACAAACATATTGGCCTAATATACATGTATATGAACTTTGCCTAGAAACCAAATATGGTTCCCGAGCAAAAAAATTGGGCAACAATTGCATAAACATGAAAAGTAAAAATATTATAGTAACCAAAATAATTCAAGTCAAACAAAGACATCCCCCTTAAATTTGAATCTTGGAACATCCCACAATTAATCCAAGGTTCCAAACATTGACTACATAAAACAACCAAAGTCTCCAAACTACATAAAAGGAACCACATAAGAGGGAGTGAACTAAACAAAATGACATAAAGAAATGAGGGGAGGCCTTTATATAGTCTCCATGGACTTAGCAATGTGAACATAGTGGTTGCCTGGCAAAATGTGGTCCAAATAAAAAGGGCATGATTCTTTTATTGAACTTAGTTGCAACATTTGATGTGAAACCCTACACCCTAAACAAAGTTCATGATCAATTTGGTTGATTGAATGATCTATAATTGTGCTAATTGATTAAAAGCAAACCAAATTTTAAGTGCAAATTTATTTGCTACCAAAATTCAACAAAATTTCCATTGGAAAATTAAATTTGTGATCAAATCTTAAATCACAAGTCAACAAAATATCATTCAATTTAAAGAAGCTTTTGGTTGGAACCCATGGTGATCAAAATGCAATTGTTAGTGTATTGCAATGGGATGGATTATAAATTTAATCACAAATTATTTCTAACCAAGCTTGGCAAAGTGGCCAAATATAAGCCATGGAAATTACAAATATTACTGAATAAGTGCAACCAAATTCAAGCACAAGTGATAAGTGACTAAAACAATTTCAAATAAAATACTTAATCATGACTCATGGCATCTAGCCATATGTGTTTTGGGACATGTTCAATTGTGATCATCGACAATTGCTTGGGATTAAAAAACATGGAATTTGCAACAAACTTTATAACCAATTCTTTGTTCATGCAATTTTTGGTATTTCCCATGTCTTAGATTTAAATATATTATTTTGGATTGGCATATATAGTCCCATGGCAAGTTCGACATTGATTATATTCTTTTTAGAAATGTTGAATTTTTTCCCAAAACAATTGATTTTTCAAAGAACAAAATTTTGTAAAGGAAACTACATAATATTTTGAAATATTTTATTTTCAAAGTGGAATGTTAAAAAATAAAGTAATTATTTGACACTAAAATGTTGAACTTTCCATGGTCTTACAAGACATAAATGATGATGTTATTACCCAAAAATGAAATTTCCAAAAAAATACTTTACAAAATTAGGGAATCCAAAATACATTCATGATGCTCATCAAAATTTCAGTTTTTCCAAATGAAAAAAAATTAAATGTAGAAATAAAAATATACTAAACATGCAAATGAATATGAGCCATGAAACATGAAAAAAAAAAAACAAAATGCAACAAACGTATAAATGATAAAGCTTTTAAAATATTATTAAAAAATGTGATATGAAAATAAACATGAATTGTGATAAATAAATAAAATAGAGTGACTATTGTTGTACAAGGTTAAAAGTGGGGTATAATGAATTGGTAGTTCATGTTAAAACACACATAGGTAGTTCTAAAAAATAATGTGATAAATTGATTAGTTGTTCACTCCTTTTTTCAATGGGCATGGTGCACAAAATTTATTTAAAAGAACTAGTGACAATCCTTTAAAATGTTTTTGAGTATTTTATATGATATACGCATTATATTCATTTAAAACTTATCCATATGCTTTAATCATACTTTAGAAAAATAATTATATGAATGGATTGGACATTTTAATCATTCAATGAGTTTATGATTAAGGACCTTATAAACAAATATCAAGTACAATTTTTATGGCGTGTCGTACCATGAATGTACCCACAAATCAAAATCAAAAGTATCAAACATTTAAGGTTGCATTTTTTGCTTATTTATTTTTGGGTCAACAAGGATTTATGCCCGAAAAATATTTTTAATTAAAAACATTTCAAGCAATAAATGATAATCTATTATTTAGATTTTTCTAGATTCTATAGTTTCAAGCAACCCACACACACACACACACATATTTATGCATGTATTTGTCTATGTTTGCATGTAATTCAAAAAAATAACATACGTCTTTTCATGTCCATGTAGATGGTGAGGGAAAAAGAATGATGTAGTTTTTAATTATGTTTCATTTAATCTTATGCAATTATTGTGATAGTTTCAAATATAAAAGTTTTGGGTAATTCAACAATAATTTAATAATTTGATGCATCATTGTAAATGAAATTTGGAGAGTAACATCAACCACTTACAATATTGAAATTGCAACTTGGGAAATGCATATAAGTTTTACTTTGTTCATATATTAAATTTGAAATATATAAGATGCATGGACTTAATTGTTCACACAAGTCTTTCATTTCTTGAGGGTAAAAATGAACATAACATTTTGCTAAGACATTTGAAATGAATATTCAAGAAATAAAAATTAAATTAAAGTGAAGCAAATAAAAGTGCCGTAACATTGTAATTCAAATAATTATAAACCTCCATTTATCTTACCATTTTTTCTTGCCTCTTTTGCACAGTTTCAAAATGAAGCTTCAATTGAAATTTAAGGATTTATTTAAATATTAAGGTACATTATGTAAATCCAAAGTTTTTTCCTTGGCCACAAGGTTATAATATAATAAGAATTTGTGTTCCACATCATTTCACATTACTAATGACAATTGGTTTTTTTTTCCTTTTCTTATGTTCCCATATGGTTTCCAATACTTCATCATTATTTATGTCAATTTCAATTTCAATTTAATTTGAATTAATATAAATATCATGGACACATATTAATTTTCCTTTTCATATCCAGTTGGTGAGTGGGGAAAATAGTGATATAGTTATTAAAAAAGAGTGAGGTACCTATACAAAAAAATTTGGGAATTGTTTTTGGAATCTACATATGGACAACCATATGATAAATTCTAAAAAATTACCCAATTCCTCATGGCTCTTGTCATTGGAATATTGAAGTACGTCTATTTGTGCCATTCATACTTACCTTTTCCAAGCTTAACTACCTCACTGCTTTCTCCTACCCACCTACATGGATATGAAAAGAAAAAATTACATGTGGCTTTTCATGTCCATGTATATTAAAATAATGCAAACAAGATGGAGAAATGAAGTTGCAAGATTCCAACTTCACAAGATTTTCTTTCAACCATTTGCAATTTCAAATAACACATGAACAAAACAATCCATGGAGAGACAAGCTACAAGATTTGAACTTTCACAAATGATGAGGATGGTTTCTTCTTCTTTTGCCTGCCATTTGTGACGCATTCAACATAATCACATGAAGAAAAAAATGGGATGGAAAAAGTTTACTCCAAGATTTCCAAACCTTCACCAAAAAAATTAATGATTTCAAGTTCAACACAAATGCACAAATTGAAGATCAAATGCATCCCAAATTTATATTTCAAATGGCAACTTGCAATTGAATCAAATTTTCTCACATTAAAGTTTGCACATGAAAAAGGATTCAAATGCAAATTGAGCTAATAATCTCACATTTGACATTTCATGAGGGACATCTTCATATTATCATGTGAAATTTGAAGAAAACATGAGAGGAATTCTGAATTTGTGATTTTACGAAAATTTATGGAAACTAACATCAAACTACTAAACGTGATTAACTTTAGCATTCTCACATTAGATTTTTCATGGGAGAAAGGGTGCAAATTGGGTTTAAAATCTCACATTTAGGTCAAAACATGTAACAAGGAGCCAAACGGATTACTTTGGAAAAGGATTACAAGTTTTTTTCCCAAAAATAACTTTTACATGCAAATGAATTCTTAAATGAATTTTTTGGTAACTTGTTCTAAAAAATATTTAAGTTTTCCCCAATGCATCAAATTTTTTTGGTTAGTCATTATTGAATAAATATGAATTTTTAAAAGTGTGTAGATTTCTTACATATTTAATGTTTCATCTTGAAAAATGATCAAAATTTGAAGTCATCACCAAAAATAAAAATTTCACATAATTTAACTTGATTATACTCTAAGCTATAACTTTTCTTAATACATCATGTACATTATAACACATTTATATGTGGTAAAGGACTTTTGAAGTTCTGAAATTTTGAAGCAATTTTGAGATATTATTTGAATTTTTAAAGTTTTAGAATTTCACATTTTAAAAATTATGACTACTTTTTGAGTGTGGCTAATATGTTTTTACTATCTATATTTTGAATGAAAATATTTTATTTTATGACTCCTTTTAATAGTCCTTTGCAAAATTGACTCCTTTTGGTGCAATAGGTGTACATCTTCAAACATCCTAAATTAAAACCAAAACTTAATATTGGATTAAATGAGTTTTTACTCTAAGTTCTTTCACATTTATATGAGTGAAAGAAGACTAACTTGCCACAATTACTATGGTTTCAACTAGTAATGAAAAAATAAATGTTTGATTTTGACTAATTATGTCTAACATCTGACACCTTTTTTGGCTCCTTATTACACATTTTCAAAGTGTAATTTTAAAAAAAGAAAAGAAAAAAGACTCACATGATAAATAACTTGAAAAAATTTAATTATGTTGATAATCTACATGTTCTATGAAAATTTAACATCAAACTATTATATTATGTTTTTTTTAGTTGGGGGGGAGGAGGGGGGGGCGGGGGAGGGTATTGACATTAGTTATAGTTGACATTTGTCTTTATGGGATGGTACATTTATTATCTTTATAAGTTTGGAATCATTTTATTGCAACATTTTTTTGGTCCATGACTTTTGGATTTGGATTTCAGATAGGACATAATGTATTGGATTCTCATTGTTTTAAATACGAGTGTAATGCCCTTACTGAAATGGCCAAGTTCCAAACTAAGTAGAATATACCCCCTTCCTTTCCCCCATCTCCCTTTTTTTTTTTTCCCCTTATCTTCCCATATGATTCCCAATATCATAGTACCTTTACCATTCCAATAGTTATTAAATTTTTTTCAATAATTTTTTTTTCAAAATATATTTTTGCAATGCCAAAAGTTCTAAATTTTTTTTTGACATTATTATTGATTACTTCCCCTAAAGATTGATGATACAGTGTGCCTAAGGAGTGCAAAATTATTTGGCATTTTTTCTTCCCACACCAACTTTAATAATTTCAGAAATTTTTTATTTATATTGCTGAAGTGAAAAAATGAAAAGAAATTTTGTCAAGAAGATGTCAAAATGGTATAAAGTTATGATGGTAGTTCATCCTTATTTATGCCAAATCTCAAAATTGTGCCTTTTCATGTCCATGTAGATGTAGAAAGGGGTAGATAATATAGACATGAAAACACACATGTTAATTTGTTTTTTCATATCCATGTAGGTGGGTAGGGGAAAGGAAAAACATAATTTGGAAGAGGTAGGTTTGGATGGCACGTAAGAACAAAATTCTTATATACTAGACAAGTTGCATCTTGATTATAATGAAAGTAACGAATCACACTAAGTTTATTTATATACGTTTTTAAAAATAAAAAAAGCCCATAAGTTTCCATGATGCCATCATACAAGGAAAAATCCTAATCAACTTCTTAAATATCTATTTGGGTTTTGTGCTATTGCACATTATTGATGACGATCAATTTATGAAAAAAATGAATTGATTTTGTGAAAATAAAATTCCATTTGAATTTGACTTTTGAATGACATGGCACGTAACTGGAATTCAATCCAATTCCAATTGAACTAAATTCAATTCAACAAGATTCAAATTCAATTGAAGAGAAATGGGATGCAAAATGGTGGAAAAGGTATTGAAAATTTACTTATGAATATGGTGTTGAAAAAAACACTTTACAAAGACAAATCCAAAAATACATAGTTCCATGCCTCTTTACTTGAAAATGGGCTAAACATATTTTGATTTGGAATTTCCCAAGTGTTGACTTCCTATTAATGATTTATGGGACCTAAAGTTATCCTATACATGTATATTAACTTTCAATCATCATCATCACCATCATTGGAATTATGGATTGATATTGAATTTCATCCATGATGGGTGGACAAAGGATCATGATTGATGGATCTAATATCTAATATAGATGAAACATGAGCAAAAAGGATAAATTTTGTCAAATATAAATGAAAAACAATAATGCACACACTTCATCTATCTATACAATTAATTGGAAATAATGGATGAATAATCTATTATGGATTAAATTTGAAATTTAATGAATGAATTGTTTCCATGGGTAATGCTTATACAATAGAATAAACCTATTTTTTGACTTTTCTTAGGTGATTAAAAGTGTTGTTTGTGATTATTTTGGAAACAAAAATAGTCACAAATGACACTTTTAATTGCTTAAGACAAGTTGCAAAATAAGGTTTTGAAACTAATATTACTACATGAAATTTTTAATGAAATGTATATATATATATTTACAAATTTTTATGCAATTCCATTTGTGTCAATGGGTGTTATTTGCAATGTGAAGAGTCACATCCAAATATGATGGATGGAAATTGATGAAAATACTTTGTCATCCATGAGATGAATTCAAACTGTGAATTGAAGAAAAGTTCATACGAAAAGCTTTAGTTACATGTTTTTGTGCAAGCTTTGGGAACTTGTTAAACATGGTACCAATGATAACTCATTTGAATATGTTAAAAAAAATTCACTTAAACATGCTAGAGATGAAGAAAATAAATGAATGGGACAAGGAATGTATTTTGTGAAGGGACTTTTTTTTTATTAGAGGGAAGAACAAGCTTGAAAAAAAACTTGGCCACCTTATTGTCTATATCAATTACAATTTTATTTTAATAATGTGAGCCAAAATGAAAAATAAACATTGAAAAAAAGAAGGATTCCAAACACAAAACAAAATGTGATTTAAGGTATATGTGATCAATTAATTTTTTTGAAAATGTCATGCCATTCAATTCCTCTTCCAAGCATAACTACATCATTCTTCTCCCCTATTGGTCTACATGGATATGAAAAAGGCAAACTTGGGCTCCATGCTATTATGCACTATATGTGACAATCAACTAACCAAAATTTTTTTTTAAAAAAAATTGTGGAAATTAACTTCCATTCAAATGTAAATATTGAATGACATTGCATGCAACTTGAATTCAAATACATTGAAACTAAACTCAAATACATTAAATGGAATTCAAATTTGATTGCATTGAAATTTATTCGAAATAAAATTTGATTGAACAAAAATTAGATGTAAATTGGTGAAAAAATATTGAAAATTTGCCCATGACAATGGTATTGGAATTATTTTTTTGAAAAGACACAACTTTGAAAATACACCTTTCCATTTCTTTTTATTGGTGAATTGACTAAACAAATTCTAGTTTGGATTTAGCCAAAGGACTTATGAAACCTAAAGTTATCCTACCTAACTTAGTTTTTGATGATAAATCATTGTTGCTAGAATTTACATGTGTGATTTTCATGTCCATGTTAACTAAATTCTACAAGGACATGAAAAGACACAATTTTATGATTAGCATAAACTATTGGGAACCTTATGAGGACATAAAAGAGGAAAAAAAAGAGGAAGGAGGGATTTTGCTCTATTTGGAACCTTGCCTAAAGGGCATTACACTTGTGATTAAAATGTTTTGTAAATTGAACTCAAATTGATTACATTTAATTTTGCACCAACTTATGTTATGTATCTTGACAATATGATCACATAAAATTGATTTCACAACCAAAGTATCGTTCGATTGTACAAGTCATAATTGAATGTTAAATATGTATAATTCTAGTGTTGATCCAATTTCTGATCCCTGCATAAAATAATATCATATGTGTTAATGCAATATACGACGCCTTTCCACCTTTACATTTAATTAAAAATAAATAGAATATTTGTGCTTGTGAATTATGTTAAACTTATAAGATTGGTTGAGGATTTGCAATTGCAAGTATGAAGTTTTTAGAAGGTTACATACATTAATTCTCTTTTTTTATCAAAATTTAATATTTGTCTTCTTTGAAAATCCTCGATTTATTTGTTTGTTATGAAAATCCTTGAATCGGCAAAAGTTAAGATTAAAATGTTGGGAACTATATGAATGATTTAGTTGGAAGAAGGTGAAATCAACACGAGGGAGACTAAAACTTTACAAGGATTGTTACTCACCCAAATTTTCACATGTAATACTAAATTCATAAGGCTCATGGCTCCTACTAGTGATGACAAGAAAATTTGATGACCTACTAAGTTGGGCAATGAATATTGTCTAATATATATAATTTATAGCTTCAATTTGACCATTTCACACTCCAATGTTATAAATGGTAAAAAAAATTTAGATTTTAAAAGTTTGTTCTTCACAAAGGTCATCTCATGAAGTTATAAATGTACAAAATCATAGTTCGAAAAATGACCTTGACATTTATTGCTAACACATCACAAACCCCATTAATGTACATCTTGAGATTTTGTCATTCTAACATAGGTGACTTTTGATATCAAAAGGTTCATTGCTACATTTCTTTTTGGTTGGATCCACTCTTTTGGATGCAAAATTTTTGACAACACCTTCTAGAAGATATTTTAACATTTAACTCCATCATTTTTGCTTTTTTTTATGTGTGAAGGTTTATTTCTTGGATATCTTGTGATGTGCCATTTTGTGTTTACAAGATCATAATCCAACCTTCAAATTTTTATTTTTTTTGGCTATACCCAAAAAAGAAAAAAAGAAAAAAAAAGGAAAAACACACCTGCCTTGTGATGAACCTATGGTCGTAGTTGTTTGTCCTGCTTGAGCAACAAACTCCAATTACAATTGCAAAACCACAATGATAAGGCTCATATGATCATTTATCATAAAACTTCAAAACCATACAACATATTGCATAAAACATATTTCAATTGGTGTAATGTGTTGTTGGTGTAGACAACAACATGATTATATATGCTTTGGAAGAAACATTAAGATTTTGGCATCATTGATACACACCTATTTTATTTTGTTTTTGGTTTCTAGTCTTTTTTTTGTTAGTAGCCATGATTGGGGCTATATCAAATACGTGATTCCATTTTTATCACTTTTTTTTGGCAAAAGCAACAATTATGATGTCATTTTTTAGTTTTTAAGATTGCACTTGCACATGCACAAAATTTTCAATGTTCAAGGCATGCTTTAGATATATTTCATACAAATTAATTATTTATTCATATAGGTGCAAGTATGAAATGCTAAGTTTTCCCCCCATGTGAGCCTCTTTTGCAAATTACCCATTTCAAGACACCATTGTTTCTAAAGTTTAAGATATATGAAAATACATGTTTCCAGTGACAATGGAGGCTACTTGACTTGAATGGCCCCAACTACATATTTCCGTGAAACGAATATGGCATAATACTCCTTTGTCCTACCATTCAATTCAAGAGATTAATTTATATGTATTCATACTATATACACTTACGTGATATCACACATGCAAAATCCGTAGTTAACCATCCTCATCAAGTCTATTTATACTTTTGGACTAATCTCAAGTGGTTGTAATTAATTTGACCTTGATACATAAGGTCTTATAGAAACTTCGAACTTAAACACCTTAAGCTAAAAATAATATGAATGGATGATCATGATGAATTCCATCGTCATAGATTACAAATGTGGCTTAAATTGATCCAAATGATCCAAATTTGAAATAACTAATGGAAGTATTAACCAATTATTTGGAGTTTTAACTTTACAAAATTGTAACACCCATTAATGTTTGGTTTCACATATGATGCAAATCAAAGTCACCTTGAGCTCGGGATTGATGAAGTAGACACCCCTTTTGTTGACAACTACAAATATTTCAAGCGGCAATTTTGGGTTCGTATTTTGCTGTGAAAACAAATGACGATGAAGAAACAAATACAAAATAGATGTGGTTTTTGAAGTAATATTTTAAAACATTATAATAATGATAATGCATGCATGCATGCATGCACACTTTGATTATTATCAAGTAGTATGAAAATGAGTAAAGGTGTGTTCACACTTGGAGTTAGCGACTCTAGTGTTGAGTCCCTTAACACCATGCTAGTCATTGAGGACTTAAACCTACTTACCATGAAAATTTTATGTTAAGCTAACATTCACTTAATTAACATTTAAGTTATTGCCCATCTAACAATGGGGTGTCACCTAGGATGCCACCTAGATTTTCATTTAACATTGACTTAACATCAAGTGTGAATGCTCCATAAGTGAAAGAAAATGGGCTCAACACCTTGACAAAAAACCATGTTGATTGATAGAAAGGACAACAACTCTTCAAAAATGTAATATAATCATTCATTCGAACTATTTTGTTGGGTTCATTGGGTAGGCTTGCTATGGTCTTCAAAAGATCATTCCTCCCTTGGTCTCCCATCCCTTCAATATCATCATTGGGTCCATGTTTCTCCATGCCCCTGAATAATCATCATGTTAGCCAATTGGTCCAATAATTCATCATATTGATATAAGGGGTTAAGTATGTTATGGTGGAGCTGACCAAATATTAGTTATCTATCTAGGGAGGAGAACAAGCCTCAACTAACCATTAAGGTTTTACAAAACCTTTGTTGTGTTTTTGTGTCCTCATGTTTTGAGGAGACTTCTCTCCATCCTTAACTCTTTGGAAACAAATTTAGCAACCCTTCTTGATGCTCCAATAGGCTAGTTATGATGTAGGCTATTTTTGATGATTTGTTATATATATATATATATATGTTCAAGCTTGCATCCTTTTTTTGAAAAGTTATACCTTCTTAAGGCATACATAATTCTTAAGGTCATAGTGATTTTTCCAAAAAAGAAATCGATAAGATTTGGATGGCAACTCATTATGCAAATTGTTGCTTATCAACTTTGTGAGTTACTAATTTAGTTCAATTTTAATGTCTTTTTAGGTCTCAACACACACAATGGAAATAGAACAACATCAAATGATTTGAAGTTATCCATAGTCTCTCTGCTTTAATAGTGCGATTTTAAAAAAAATAAATCTAATGGTAAACCCTAAGTAGATTATATTTTCCATTGTGTAAATTTTAGAAGCCATCAAAATTTCGGATTAACAATGATGAGGGGCAAACTCTAAATTTGACTTCACAAGGCTTGTGGTGGTCATGGGAAGATCAACTCGCAATTGTAAAGCTTCCAACATGTGGAGATCCATTGCCGCCAATTGATACATTCCTGACATAACCTCGTGTATCGCCTACAATTTTATCATGCAATCCATTTTCTTGACACATCAAAGTTGTTTTCATTGTACATAATGGGGTTAGTTATTATGGTTATGATAAGATTGCAATATAATTTGATTGTAAGGCCTATGCCTAAAAGACCTAACAATTTTCTTGACACATCAAAGTTGTTTTCAATGTACATATAATGGGGTTTATGGTTATGAGAAGATTGCAATATCATTGATTGTAGGCCTATGCCTAAAAGACATATCAATTTTCTTGGCACATCAAAGTTGTTTTCAATGTACATAAATGGGTTATTGTTATGATAAGATTTCAATATAATTGATTGTAGTAGGCCTATGCCTAAAAGACCTATTTCCATAACATTACCATGGCCCATTGGCCCTTAGGAATATTCTTGTATAAGCATTCAAGAAATATGTGTGGGTCTTTCTAACTTGGCTAAAATCAAAGGCTATTGATGCATCTCTCCCCGCTTGATTTCTTGAAGTGGGATCATGATGGAATAGTTTCCGTTTGAAAATGAAGATGCCTTTTTGTTTGTCAACTAAACTCGGAGTGTCCAAAATCTCATCATCCTCATTAACCTGGAGAAGAAAATCGATCTAATTTGGAAATTGTGATTTTTAAAAAATATATATTTTCATATACAAGTTATATTATTACATTATCAATTCTAATTGCTTGCTAAAAATCTAGAATTGAAAACATAATAAGTAAGGACGTGTGGAAGTACATGAGTTTTCCAAGTACCCATCAATTAGGTTAGATTTGGGTAATGAGGAAAAAATTAATTAGATGATGATTTAAACCAAAGCTAACATGATCGAAAGCCTCTTCATGTTGCCCAATTGTTTAAGTCCCTTGGATGTTAGCTTACATCTTGGTTGGTCACTAATCCCATCTTTTCTTTCAAATAAAATGTTCAATATTTTGTTCACCAGGGTTTTGTGTAGACATGATTTAATGTGGGTATATTTGATGGACAAGGGTAGCTAGAGGGAAAAATGATGGCTATCTCTTTGACACCATTAATATCATATACACTAGTGTGTTGCTTGTGCCATTAACCGCATATTGTAATGGACATTTACAAAGTATCCACACGTTTTTTTTAGAAACCAAACTCTTGAATTTTGAATGACAAAACTTACTCAAATTTCAATAACTCCACACCATAGATTTGAAAATTGCTACAAAACCACTTTGGTGCACCCTATTCATTGAGGAATTTCCAAAGTTACCACGAAAAAATATTCTAATAACTTAACATTGACCTAAAGCCCCCTCTTATGCGCTACTATCCAAAATTGTGTTTTTATTTTAAGATCTATGTTTTAAAAATATTTGGTGTTAAACTAATATGAACCTAATACCAATTAATATTATGTGTGATTTGAAATTTGATATTAGCTAACACTCTTGATCTAAATACAATAAAATAAAAACTTAAGCCTTTTTTAACATCAACTTGACATTAGGTGTGATTTAAAATAAATTGGATCTAAACTTTCTCATTTAGATACATGCAATTCTATGAAAAATGACTATTCATTCATCCATCCATCCATCCATCCATTATATGCACACATAGTACTTTAGATGTTACTTGCACATTGGGTAAAGTTGGAGAAAAAAATTTATGCCCCAAATCTTACACCAATGTGTAGTCCTTCCCTTTCGATAAAGCCAACAAAACACAAAAAAAAAACCTTGCTTAATAATAGGATGCAGAAAACACATGAAGAATGAGTGTCCCAAATCACCACTAGACCCACTCTAGTTATAATAATGGTCACTAGTTAATCGAGTCATCCAAAAACATGTGAATACCTAAACCATGTCCAAAAACCTGTTTAGTAGGCTTTGCAACCAAATTATGGCAATTATAGAGTGAATTCCTAAAAAGGGTGAATAGCCACTCTATCATTAGTAAATTATGCAATTCCCTTCTTCATGATGTATATTTGTTAAGGCCATGGTGGGCATAGAGGTTTAAAATGCGAATGGTAAATAAGCATATTTAATCTATTAATTGTAATGATGTGAAATGAATATTTTATTTTTGAAATTGAATTAAAATAATTGCACTAAAAAACCCATACCAAGTAAATATGCTAGAGTAATATGTGAATAAAAAAGCACCACATAAACTTTAAAAATGGTAAACTGGCAAATAACCTCACAAATGTCACATAAGTTGAGAGTAATGTCCATGGCATCAATAATTTAATGTATGGAAATGTAAGGAAATGTAGACATGGAAAAATGTAATGGAAATTTTGTATCATATTGTTCGATTAAGACCAACATTGTGGATGAAAATAATGTTGAGGGATTTTATGTGTGGAATGCAAATTTGTTAGTTCATTTTGGGCAACACATGAATTGATACTTGACATATATATATGATGTCATGTTTCTTTCAAGTGTTAATGAAAGAACTCATTTTTTTGACCCCCTATTGACCTTGCACATGCCCAGCATCATTGGACATGATTAGGTTACCCAATGTAGATTGCAATGGATTGCATGATTCAAAAGATTGCAAAATAGAAATAAATTCTCAACAACCCCACATACCTTGTAGATGAACCTCATGTAATACATGGAAACCATGCACAAAAGAGCAAAGGCACAATACAATGGACCTATTTTGGGCACTTTTGGGTTCAACTTTAAAATACCTAAGTTATAATTGTTTCAAAATGTGATGTTTTTAATCTTTGGTTTCACTTTTGTTATTTGAGTCTTATATTTTTGACATTAATTAATTTATTTATTTTTTATCTAATGTTATTTTGAGGATTTAAATAATTATAAAAACTCAAATTCAAATAGGCATGTTTAATGTTTAATATACTTATATTAGACATAATATAATAGAACATGTATGTCA